>Ga0335069_10000340_pt1 | contig 80059 bp, 74 predicted proteins | sample Lox_Sample_11_FD_206714 | JGI IMG/M metagenome (GOLD analysis project Ga0335069, IMG submission 206714) | Soil microbial communities from Loxahatchee National Wildlife Refuge, Florida, United States - Lox_Sample_1.1 | ecosystem: Environmental > Terrestrial > Soil > Wetlands | place: USA... | reverse complement strand
CCGGCGAGGCCTGCGCCGATGACGCGGACTCTCACGAGGAAACCTCATTGGTTTCCGCCCTTTCGCGGGGTTCGCCGCGCAAGGATGGGGCATGCGCGAGCCGTAAGAGCGGGTCGCCGCTGAGGCGGACGGTGCGCCACTCATCCATGAACTCGGCACCCATGGCTGTGTAGAATTCGATGGCCGGGGTGTTCCAGTCGAGGACCTGCCATTTGAGGCGGGCGCAGCCTTTTTCGATGGCGATGGCGGCGACGCGCTGGAGCAGGGCCTTGCCGATGCCGAGGCCGCGGGAATCGGGGTAGACGAAGAGGTCTTCGAGATAGATGCCGGGGCGGCCGAGCCACGTCGAATAGTCGAAGAAATAGAACGCGAAGCCGACGGGACGGCCGTCGAGCTCGGCGATGAGGCAGGAGTAGTAGGGATGGGGACCGAATCCGTCGCGGAGCAGGTCGGCCTCAGTGGCCGAGACGGCGTCGGGCGCGCGTTCATAAACGGCGAGCGCATGAATGAAGCCGAGGATCTGGGGGACGTCGGCGGCGGTTGCGGGGCGGATCGTGAGAGGCATCCTCCACATTGTAGGATGTGATGCAGGCCACAACCCGCGTTACGGGGCGCGCACTAGCATGGAGGAAAGGCAACCGAGCCTGAGGCAAGGTGCGCAGTTCCGGGGGAGAACGGGCCGGAGCAGCGCCAAAGGCCTGGACCGCATCGGAGCACGGATGCGGAACTGCGCCGATGCAGCGCGGCTCTTGTATTGAGACCTCAATTGGATTTAACTTGAGTCCTGCGAACCGGAGGCGGGCGCCGGGCGGCTTGCAGAGCCGCTCGACAACGGGACGAATCATCCGAGCTCCATCGCATGGGGCCGGCAGCAAATGAGAATTCTTGAGCGCGCGGGCATGTTCGCGCGGCTCCCAAGGAGAAAAAGATGAAACGCAACACTTCGCTTTGGTCGGGCGTGGCCGCGATGGCGGCTGTGGTGGTGTTTGCCGCGTTGCCCGCGACCGCGCAGGCCCCGGCGACGCCGACGGGCAAAATCCACGGCCATGTGACGAATCCGACGGGGGCTTCGACCACCAGCGGCAGCGTAAGCCTATCGTCGGACGGTGGGCGCACGAACAAGTACACGTTCCAGTTGACCTCCACGGGCGACTATTCGGGTGAGGCTGCGCCCGGGACCTACATGGTGATCTTCCGCCAGCCGGACACACCGCCGGACAAGATGGTGGACTCGTTTGACAATGTGAAGATTGTCGCGGGGCAGGACACGCAGCAGGACATCGATATGTCGCGAGCGGAGTTTGTGGACAAGCTCAGCCCCGAGGTGAAGAAGCAGCTCGAGGAATTGAAGAAGCACAACTCCGAGGCCATGAAGGCCAACGAGGTGATCAAGGCGCTCAACGCAGACCTGAAGGTGGTGAGCCAGGACATCAAGGACGCCGATGGCGCGGCGGCGGCGGCGGCGCAGCAGCTGGGGGCCGGTGCGTCCAAGACGGCAATCGATGCCAAGGCGGCGGAGATCAAGCAGGCGAAGTACTCCGAGGCCGAGACGCTGATGCTGAAGGATACGGCGGCCAAGCCCGACGCGTCGGTGCTGTGGGCGCAGCTTGGCCAGGCACAGGTGGGACTGAAGAAGTACGACGACGCGGCGACGAGTCTGAAGAAGGCGCTCGACTTGGAAGCGAACTCGAAGAAGCCGAACATCTCGGTTCAAGGTTTGGCCAACAGCGAGTTGGGCGAGGTGTATGCGAGGCAGGGGAAGGTTCAGGAAGCCAACGCCGCGTTCGACGAGGCCGCGAAGGTGAATCCGACACAGGCCAGCTTTTATCTGCGCAACGAAGCGGTGATCTTTTTCCAGACCAACAACGCCGACGCGCAGGTGGCAGCCGCAAACGAAGCATTGAAGGCCGATCCGAACAATCCCAACCAGGCGGTGCTCTACTACATCATCGGGCAGGGATTGGTGCAGAAGGCGACCATGGCGCCTGACCCTGCCAATCCCAAAGTGCAGAGGATCGTATTGCCGCCGGGATGCGCCGATGCCTACCAGAAATATCTGGAGCTGGCGCCGAACGGGCCGTATGCGGCCGATGCGAAGGGCATTCTGGACCAAGCGGGGCAGAAGGTCAGCTCGACCTACAAGGCGGGGAAGAAGAGCTAGGGACAGAGGACCGAGGGACTGAGGGCGCTCCGAATTGGGGCGCCCTCATTCGATTCAAGCGGATTCAGGCACTCTCCCGATCCAGCGTTGCATTTAGAATTTCGCGGTCCGCCGCTGTTTCGGGGATGGCTGGGAAGGTTTGCCAGCAGAGATCAAGTTGTCGGGACTGTACAGGTATCTGAGCCGTTCCGGATCGCATTCGTGGGTTTTCTCAGCCCGTTCGAGCTCCGCTTCCCAGGGCGAAGAAGCGATTGTAATCGCGCATTTGCTGCAGATTGAATCCATCGATCCGTCGGAGTTGGTTCGATGGACGAAATTGGCTTGTGAGACTGAATCCAAAGGGGTACTCCAAGATTGGGAAGTTCGTGCGATCTTGCGGTAGTTCTATTTTCCCATCGATTCAAAAGTGGGTTGCCCAGTTCCAGAAAGATCATTTCAGCATCGTGGCAACGATTTTCCACGATCCAGTCGACGCCGGAATTGACGTTTGCTAAATGCCTCCCTTGTCCGGCTGCCAGGCCCGATTCCCTTATCGAGATATCCGAAACCGTGAGACGGTAGCCGAATTTTCAGGCGGGTGCGCGGTCCTTCTACAATCCAATGCATGAGCGCGACGCTGAAGAGCTATGAAGAAGCGGCGGCGATGGTGGCAGAGCATGCGGCGCGGTTTGCTGCGCGGTTGCGGACTGTGGAGCGCGTGGAACTGAACGCGGCGGCGGGGCGAATTCTGGCGGAGCCGATTGTCGCCGACCGGGACTTGCCTCCGTTTGCACGATCGACACGGGATGGCTATGCGTGCCGCGCAGCGGAGGCGATGCGGCACGGATTCCTGCCCGTGGCGGGGAGCGTTCGCGCGGGCGGCGCGGTGGCCGGGCCTCTGCCGGCGGGCGCGGTGTGGGAGATCATGACCGGAGCGCCGGTTCCGCAGGGCGCGGACGCGGTGGCGATGCTGGAGCATGTAGAGGCAGCAGGCGGGCGAATCCGGCTGGCGGACGATCGCAGCATCGAGGCGGGGGAGAACATCGTTCCGCGGGGCGGCGAGGCGCGCGAGGGCGACGAGTTGCTGGCGACGGGCACGAGGATTGCGCATCAGCAGGCCGCGCTCGCGGCAGCGTGCGGATTTGCAAAGGTGCAGGTCTTTGCCAAGCCAAGGGTGGCGGTCCTGGCGACGGGCGACGAGCTGGTACCGGTGGATGCAACGCCGGGGCCGAGCCAGATCCGCAACTCGAACGGGCCGATGCTGGCGGCGCTTGTGACGGCGGCGGGCGGCAAGCCGATGGTGTTGCCGAGAGCGGCCGACGAAGCCGAGGCGCTGGACGCGGCGATCGAACAGGCTGCGTCGGCGGAGATGCTGATCGTCTCGGGCGGCGTGTCGGCCGGCAAGTACGACCTTGTGGAAGAGGCGCTGGCGCGGGCGAACGCGGTGTTCCACTTCACGGGAGTGAGGATTCAGCCGGGCAAGCCGACGGTGTTTGGCGAAAGGCCGAGAGGCGAAGGCGCAGAGGCGGGGCTACAGCCGTTTTTCGGACTGCCGGGAAATCCAATCTCGACGGCCGTCACGTTTCAGTTGTTCGTCACGCCGGTGCTGGCGGCGCTGGCGGGAGCGCGGCATCCGGCGAAGCGATTTGCATTGGCGCGGCTCAAGAAGAAATGCAAGGGCAAGCCGGGGCTGACGCGGTTTGTGCCGGCCAAGTGCGACTTCGATCCCGCGGATGGGGAGATGCCGGCGGTTGCGCTGGTGGAGTGGCAGGGGTCGGGCGACCTGGCCGCGTTTGCGCGATCAAACTGCTGCCTTGTTGTGCCGGATGGACGGGAGAAGCTGGAAGAAGGAGAAATCGTGCGGATCCTTCTCACGCTGTAAGGAGCGGAATGACCGGACTATCTCATTTTGACGAGGCAGGGCGCGCGAGCATGGTGGACGTGAGCGCGAAGGCGAGCACGCGGAGAACGGCGACAGCCTCGGCGTTTGTGGAATTGTCGGCCGATGTGCTGGCCGCACTGCCGGGGAATCCGAAGGGCAATCCGCTGGAAGTGGCGCGGTTCGCGGGGATCCAGGCGGCGAAGAGGACGGCGGAGCTGATCCCGATGTGCCATCCGCTGCCGCTGACGCACGTGGACGTGAGCGCGGAGGTTGTGGACGGCGGAGTTGGGATCATGGCGACCGTGGCGACGACAGGGCCGACGGGCGTGGAGATGGAAGCGCTGACGGCGGCGTCGGTTGCGGCGCTGACCGTATACGACATGACGAAGGCGCTCGACAAGGGAATCGTGATCCGGCACGTGAGGCTTGAGGAGAAGACGGGGGGCAAGAGCGGGGAGTATCGGCGCGAGCGGAAGTGATGGCGGGGACCGGCGCGGGATGCGCGGTGCCGGTCATGGGTTCGGTGCAGCAGGCATCTGGGGTGAAGGATGTTGCGTAGATGCCTGATGCGTTGCAGCAGCCTGGGGCGGGAATCGAAGACATCTCTCAGCGGCTAAAGCCGCGCACACTCCGACACTGGTTGCGGCACGGATAAATCCGTGCTCTTGCAAAACCGGAAGCCTCATTCGATTACGGTAGAACTTTCGACCATCGCCGAAAGCTGACCGCCGGCGGTCTCAAGCTGATTCAGCTCGGTGAAACGGACTTCTGGAACTGCGATGAAGCGGGCTGCGTATTTTCCGTGTGTATGCGGCGATTTGACGATGGGTGTTGGATGCGGGGGCAGGTTGAGCGCTCCATCGCGGAATGGAGCAGCACGCCGGCGCGGCTGCCGGATAACGGGCCGCGGTATTCCCCCAGCGATCAGAAAGAGCGGGAGCGAGCCTACGACGAGGCGCTGGAAAGCGTGGAAAACGAGGCTCGCCGAGCGGCGAAGAAGCGCGCGGACCGGCTGGCGATGCAGGAGAGGATTCTCGTGTCGTTCGGGCGGTTCGCGGGCCGCGCGCTGGATCTGGATGGCGATGCCGTCGAGCTGCTGACGGGCGGGTTTATGCCCATCGGCGCGGAGTTTGCGCAGCGCGCGCGAAGGTTCGATGCAAAACTGCCGCACGAAGACATCACGCAGGCATGCCGCAATGCATGGACCGTGTGCGGACTGCAGCCGCTGCTCGGCGAGGCGATGCGGATCACGCCGTCGATCACGGGCTACAGTCTCTTGTACCCCTATAGCGACAACTATCTCGACGCGGCGGAGATTGGCAGAGACGAGAAGCTGCGCTTCAGCCGGCGGTTTCGCGAGCGGCTGCGCGGAGAGACGCCGCAGCCCTTGAACCAGCACGAGAAATCGATCTGGGACCTGGTGGCGATGATCGAGTTGCAATATCCGCGGGAAGGCTTTCCGCAGGTGTACGACTGCCTGCTGGCGATCCACGACGCGCAGGTGGAGAGCCTGGCGCAGTTGAAGGGCCAGGGCGCGTGCGACGATAGCGAGGTGCTGCGCATCAGCTGCGCCAAGGGCGGCAGCTCCGTGCTGGCCGATGCGTGCCTGTGCCGCGGCTGGGTGAACGACGAAGAGAGCGGGTTCGCCTTCGACTGGGGGATGCTGCTCCAGCTCGGCGACGATCTGCAGGATGTGCGGGTCGATATGAAGCGCGGATCGAAGACGCTGTTCACGCGCGCGACGGCGGCGAGACAGCCGATCGATGAGATTGCCGCGCGTTTGCTGAATATGAGCGAGCGGGTGAGCGAGCGCATGGAGCGTTTGCCGCACGGCTCGAGCGTGTTGAAGGGATTGCTGCGCATGAGCTGGCGGTCGTTGATCGTGATGGCTGTGGCCGACGCGCAGGAGTACTTCACACCGGCGTTTGCCGCGGAGATGGAACGGCGCTCGCCGTTCCGGTTCGGGTTTCTGCGCGCGCGGCAGAAGCAGCTGACAAAGCGGCGCGGGCTGTATGCAAATCTGTTCGAGATCTTTCTCGAGCCGGCAGGGAGCACCGCGATCGAGCCGGAATGTAACCTCTGCGGTGCGGCCGCCGCAAATCCATAAGAAGGAGACCGAACCGGCTGCGGCATTGGCGGCGCGCCGGCTCGGCGACGATTTCTTATGGCCTCAATTCAGCGCAGCGCGGTGGTTTCGATCCTGTTTACCGTGTTCGGCGGACCGGGATTGATTCTCGTCTATATTCCGTTCTGGATGACGCGGTTTCGCATTCCGGCGAACGAGCCGACGTGGCAGAGACTCGTAGCCTGTGCGCTGATCTGCGCGGGTCTTGTTCCGCTGCTGGCATCGATCCGGCGATTCATTGTGGTGGGACACGGCACGCTGGTGCCGGCGGTGCCGACCCAACGCCTGGTGGTAAGCGGGCTTTACAGCTACGTGCGCAACCCGATGTATGCGGGCGTACTGACGGCGCTGTGCGGCGAGACCATGCTGCTGCGAACGCGCGGAATGGCGATTCTGACGCTGGTGGCGTGGGCAATGTTCCACCTTTTCGTCCTGTTGTATGAAGAGCCGACGCTGGCGCGGCGATATGGCGAGGAGTTCGCTGCCTACAGGAGAAACGTGCCGCGATGGCTGCCGAGGATCACACCGTGAGCCGGGCCGGGCAACGATTCGGCGCGATGACAGCGGGGCCGGGAACCTTTTCGCGGAGCGCAGTGTCCAACAGAAGGTGGGGGCACGCGCGGCGCGGGCTCGCGCCCAGCGTGTACCCTGATAACGGAGCTTAGTTCGTGCGATTCAGCCTGGTTCTTTTCTGTTCGGTTGCCTTGGCGGCATGCAGCGGCACCGTAACGGCGCAAGACCCTGCCGCAAAGCCTGCAAAGTCTGCCCCGGCGCCGGCCAATGCGGCTGCGCCGGCAACGCCGGCCGCCTTGTTGCCGGAAGCGTTTGCGGGATGGGTTCGAGATGGCGCGCCGCACACGGCGACCGACGCGGTGCAGGCGGATGCGGCCAATGCGGCTGCGCTGAAAGAGTACGGATACAAGAGCGGCGAAACAGCCACGTACAAGCGGAACGGGGAAACGCTGACGGTGCGGGCGCTGCGCTTCGGCGACGCGAGCGGCACGTACGGCGCGTACTCATTCTACCGGCAGAATGGATGGCCCAAAGAGGACATCGGCACAGGCGCAGCGTCGGATCACAATCGCGTGATGTTCTGGCAGGGGACGACGGTCGTAGATGCGGCCTTGTCTCATATCGGGCCGATGTCGGCCGCGGAGCTGCGCGACCTGGCAAACCATCTGCCGGTGCCTGCGGGCAACAAAGCCGTAGCGCCGCCGGTGCTGGCCTATCTGCCGAAGGCCTCGCTGGACCGGCAGACAACGCACTATGCGTTGGGACCGGCGGGGTATGCCGGAGCCGGCGGCGTGCTGCCGGTGGACATGGTGGGGTTCGACCTGGGCGCGGAGACAGCGACGGCGAATTACACGCTGCGCTCGGGACCGGCAACGCTGACGATCATCGATTATCCGACGCCGCAGATGGCGGCGACCGAAGAGACGAAGATCCGCAACTTTCTGAAGGCGGGCAATCCGCCGCAGCAGCCATGGCCCAAGCCGCTGGCCGACTCGGACCAGGCATCGCTCGAGGTGCGGCGCAGCGGACCCCTGGTGGCGATCGTAAGCGGCGATGCGATTCCCGACGAGGCGCAAAAACTGCTGGCGCTTGTGCACTACGATGCAGACCTGATCAGCATTCCGCAGCCGTCGGAGTCGGAGGTAAGCAAGACCGGACGGCTGCTGCTTGGCATTGTGACGCTGATCCTGGTGGGGTGCGCTGCGGCAATCCTGCTCGGATTCTTTCTGGGTGGCGGGCGGGCGCTGTACCGCATGGCGCGAGGCCGGCCGGCATCGTCGGTGTACGACGAGGAGTTCATCAGCCTGGACCTGACAGTCGAGCTGCTGGAATCGGGGCCGGTTGCGGAGAGGTCGCATCCGAAGGGTTAACCGCTATCGAAACCTGTGGGAAACTATAGAAAACCCGATGAAACACCCTGAAAAGGCGGGATTTCGGGGAAGTTGAGAGGCGAAGACAAGCCAAAGAAAGTTAGCGCCGGAATATTCAGAAATACAAGCTAAATTACTGAATTCAAAGAAATAATTTCGCCTTTGATTTCTCCTTGACACTCTCTTTCCTCGCCCCTACTATGCAGCCAGAAAGTTCTGATGGTTTTGCCTCCGTTGGAACTATTCTCCCTGAGGAAGGAGCTGCCCTGTTGCCGGGCGGCTCTTTCCGTCTCTGAGGCTTTATTTGGCCGAAGGCTGATCCGAATCTTCAACTGAGTCCGTCCAGCGGCTTCCGCAGGCCTCGCAGGCCCAGGAATTGCCGCCCTCGGCGGCTTCGAGGACCGGGTCCGTGGCGCCGCAGTGCGGGCAGGTGGGCATCTCGAAGGCGGGTGTTTCGGTCTTTAAGTCGTCCATGACGTCCTGCGGGATGGGAGCCTGGGCGATCTCGAGGGCCTGCTCCAACTGATCGGCAGGAACCAGAATCCTGAAGTCCATTCCGTAGTTGCGGGCATGTGGAGGCTCGGTCCAGCTTTCGATGCCGGCGCGGTAAAGCGTGTGGCGGAGGAGCTGCCCTTTCTCCCAATCGCTGCAGCTGCAAAGTTCCGTTTTCCATGTGAACTCTACGGGACGATCCCGGTCGTCCGGCGCGGCGTCCTCTTCCCGGTCCAAGTCGCCTTCATCTTCCTCGGGAAGGTTGCGGGGACGCGATGGATCGTTCGAGGCGGGGCATTGAGCTCGACTTTCCGATTCTCTGTCGAGGCCACGCTTATGCAGCTCGTTTTCAAGAACGCTGCGGGCAATGTCGGTGAGGCCGGCCGATTCGGCGGCCAGGTTGAGCAGTTCCCCATCGTACATCTTAGCGTAGTGTTCGGTGAGCCGCTGCGCTTCCGCGGCGTGTTCGAAAGGCATGCGCAGAAGTATAGCGGAGGCTGAAAGCTGTCCGTTCTCAGCTAACGGCTTTCAGCAACAAACATCGCTATTGGAAGGAGGTCCAGCCGACGTCGGCGAGAATGGCGCGGAAGACGACGAGGCCGGTGACGATGAGGGCGGCGACGATGCAGGTCCAGAATCCCACGCGGCTGAAGGGGATGAAGAGGGAGCTCTGCCTGCCGGTGATGTTGAAGCCGGCCTTGTCGGGCAGGATGGCGCCGACGGCGACGGCCAAGACCATGCCGGCCGCCCACACGATGGCGATCCGCAAGGCGAGTTGAATGGTGCCTGCCAGCATCGGCTTCCCTTCGGGTGTTTCGCTCATCCATCCAATGTAACCGGTGCGGCGGAAAACGTTCGATGCGAGGGCGAGATCCGAACCTATCCCCAAACTTTACCGAACAGTGCGGCAACGGTACAATCGGATGAGTGCGCCGACGTAGCTCAGCTGGTAGAGCAGCTGATTCGTAATCAGCAGGTCGTCAGTTCAAGTCTGACCGTCGGCTCCATGGTTTTCCTTCCCTTCCTCCCGTCCGTTTCCTGCGACATAGGGTTTTTGGCGGTCAAATCCGAGTTGGATGCATTTCTTCTCGGTTATCCACAATGGCAAGAACCCGCGCCAGTCGCGAACCAAATCAGGTACCGGATATCCACGATTTTTTTTGTTTCGCGGTAGCTGTGCAGCGACCACGGCCTGCATACTCTTGGCATAATCGCAGCAAAGGGCACAGGGCCAAGGTTCGAGGGCCAAGCATCAAGGGTCGAGGGCACGGTGGGAGTGGTGAAGAGTGACCAGCTATAGCCGTCAGGATGTACTTCGCATTCTTGATATCACCGCCCGTCAGTTGCAGGCATGGGAACGGGCCGAACTGATTCCTTCCCGACAGAGCTACACATTTCAGGATCTTGGGCAGTTGCGGACGCTACGCATCCTGCGCGAGGAAGATGTGTCCGCGGCGTCGATCCGCGATTCGATCGTGGCGATGAAGGCAGTGGCGGGCATGGCAAATCCTCTGCTGGAGGCTCGGCTGGTGCGGTCGGGCTCGCGGCTGGCCTTCCGTCATCGCGGCGCGATTGTCGATCCGATTCGCCGGCAGTTGTTGTTCGATTTCGAACGGGGCGACCAGGCTGCAACCGCGAGAGAGCCCGCGCCGCTGCGCCGGCCCGGCGCTCTGCAGCGCGATGTGCAGGACAAGTTCCTGGCCGCCGTGCAGGCAGAAGAAGGCGGCGAGAAGCCGCATGCGATGGCGATTTACGAAGAGATCCTTCGCATGGATGAATCGTATGCGCCGGCGTACATCAACCTGGGCACGATCTATTTTCATCTGCGGCAGTACGGGCGGGCCGAGGAGTTGTACCGGCGGGCGACGATCGCCGACCCCGGATACGTGCTTGCGTATTTCGATCTGGGCAACGTGCTCGATGAGTTGCAGCGGCTGGAAGAGTCGATTGCGGCGTACTGCACAGCGGTGGAGCTTTCCCCGCGCTATGGCGACGCGCACTACAACCTGGCACTGGCCTATGAGCGCAAGGGAGAATGCCGGGCGGCGCTGCGGCATTGGCAGGCTTATATCAAGTTGGACAATCGCGGCCCGTGGGCGGAGCATGCGCGCGGACAAATCCGCATGCTGCTCGGTCGCGAGAAGCTCTCGATCGTGGCACGGAGCGAGGGCTACCGCTGGCCTTCGCCGGACCGGACGCTGCTCGAGCTGGTCTAGGGCACGCGCAGGCTTGCCCAGGGACCCTTCGCGCGGCCGGCGGCACAACCTCCCGACCGAATCGGTGTCTAGAAGGTTAGCGGGACTCGTGTAGCGTATCGGGGGACCACCCCGAATGCGGCCCGCCAGCCGGCCACTTCTCGCGCAAGCCCCACTTGCACTCTGCCATGAAGAGCGCGTCAAGCGCCTGAAAAATCACGCAGATTTGAGATAACTCCGTCCCTGAAGCGCTCACGTTGCCTGAGACGCAAGCGAAGGACGATGGCTGTTCCTGTCGTAAATCTCAGTACTTTCAACCATTCCAATCCTTAAAGGATGGCAAGAAAATGAAGACCTCGTTCCCCCCGCATACGATGCGCCTTGCGTGTGGTCTGGCTCTTGCCGGATCGATGCTGACCGCAGGACTGGGCGCGCAATCGCCTGCCGCGCGCATTCGCTCCGAGATTTCCCACTCCGCCATGACGCCGATTCGTGGCACGCTGCATCGGCTGGCGCAGCCGCGGTTCGACACGGGACGCATGCCGGCCGCAACGCGGCTGGACGGAGTCAGCATTGTGTTCAACCGGACGCCGGCGCAACAGGCCGCGCTGGATCGGCTGATTGGCGGCCAGCAGGACCCGGCGTCGCCGCAGTATCACAAATGGCTCACGCCGGATGAGTTCGCAGCGCGATTCGGCATGTCCGCGGCGGACCTCGACAGGGTGCAGGGATGGCTGCGGGAGCAGGGCTTCGCGATCGACTCCGTCTCGCGCAGCCGCAATGCAATCCGATTTTCCGGCACGGCGGGCCAGGTGGAAGCGGCCTTCGCCACCGAAATGCACACCTACAACGTGAACGGCCAGCGGCATTTTGCGCCGTCGACGCAGCTCTCGGCGCCGGCGGCGATTGCGGCTGCGACGACGAGCTTCACGTTCACGATCCAATAGAAGAAGCGATCGGGCCGAGGGGGCGCGCAGTTGGCGCGTCCCTTGGGGTGAGATGGCCGGGATGCGGCACGTGAACCATCCGACCGGAACTCCGGGAATCCGCCGGCACGCCTCGACGAGGGCCTTGGGCTGTTAGCGCCAACCTAGGATCACGCCTGAACAGATCGACGGGCACTGGCCGACATCTCGGGAGAAATCTGCGGTCGGTGAGTGTAGCGGGGAGAAGGCGCAGGCCGCACTATTGCCTAGCTCCCGCTGGGAGCTGTCATTGGGCGGCGAACTTTTCTGGTGAGGCATCGAAAATTTGTTTGTGCTCTTTCACGCAGAAATAGTAGGTCTTTCCCTTGTAAGTCGACGACAGAGATCGGTCAATTTCCATGCCGCAGATGGCGCAGAGAGGATGATTCGCCGTCTGCTTGATGGGTCCAGCATACTCGGCGTTGGAAGACGGGTTCAGCCAGCCCTGGCTCTGATATTCAAGCAGAGAGGCAGTCTGGCTTGCCACATCCCGGCCGAAGTAGCGCTCGACCACCCGCAAGGCGAGATCAATTCCAGAAGTGAGGCCGCCGGCGCTCGCTAAATTGCCCGATTCAACAAAGCGGGCTCCACGCTGAACATGAATGTCCGGATACTGCATTGCAAAGTCGACGTAAGCGCCGTGATGCGTTGTGGCAGACTTGCCAGAGAGCAGACCGGTACTCGCAAGCACAAAGGCACCTGTGCAAACGGACATCGTAACATCGGTGCTCCTGGTCGCATTGCGAATCCAGGCTTTGGTGGCCTCGCTGGCAGGACTTTGTGCGGGGATAACAATAACCTTAGGTGGGGGGGCATTGGCGATGGTATAGGTTGGCGTGATCTTCAATCCACCGCCCGCAGTGATGGGAGCGGCCGTCTCCGCCACCGTATAGAGACTGAAGGCATCATGTTTCCGGTCGGGAAGATAGACTCTTTCGAACACTTCCCATGGGCCGCAGAAATCAATGACGACGGCGCCTTCGGAGATGAGGAATGCGACCGGAATGGAGGCGTTGGCCGGAGGGGTAAGTGGGTTGAGCGTGGTGCTTTCTCCGGCTGCATCGAGTGTTGCAGCGGCGGCGCCAGGAAGTGAAAGCGAGCCGGCGGCGGTCAAGCCGAAGGCGGCGGAACGCTTGAGGAGTTCTCTGCGATTCATTGAGATGACCTCTCCAATCAGTTTGCTTCGAGCGGTTTGTGTGTCAAAGATGATAATTCGGATGTCTATGATGCCTTGCGGCGGTTGATGTCGGACATATTGTCTTGTCTCCTGAGAAATGAGCTCTCAACGTGACATAAGTTGAGCGTGGTTGAACCAATCGACAATCATGCGATTGCGATCGTCGCGATTCAGCGGCAAGGGATGCCCGTCGCGTTCGTAAATGTGAAGGGCGTACACTTTATTCTTTTCCTGAAGTGCCTCTGCCATGCCGAGAGCTTGAGTGACTGGGACCATTCTGTCGGTCCGGCTGTGAAGGATCAAAACTGGCACGTTGATCTCGTCGGCCCAATAGACGGCTGACCGCGCTCGATATTCTTCCTCGGCGCGATGCTCGTAGTCCGGCCAAATCTTGGCGAAGCCGTCGATGTATTCATTCCCATTGACGATGCCCATCTCGGGCCTCGCGTCCACCCACGCCTTCACATCCGTGACACCGCCGATGACGGCGGCGGCCTTGACGGGAATGCCCCGTTTGATCGCAAGATAGGCCATGGTGCCGCCGCGCGACAGACCGAGCATGTAGAGCCGGTCGGGGTCCACGAAGTCAAGCGACTTCAGTGCCGGCACGAGGTTGAGAACGTCGTCTACTTCGACTCCGCCCCACTCATCCCGCTTTACTGTGGCGCCTTGGTAGCGGTAGTCGGACGCAATGACCACAAAGCCAGCCTTGGCGAACTGGAAAAGATCGGCGATGTCAAGGCACGATGTGTTCATACCCACGCATGGCAGGCCGTTGCCCATGAGGCTCCCCAGTTGGCCGTTGCCTCCACGGTTGAAGATGATCGCCGGCCATTTTTTTGCGCCCGGCGATTTTGGCTTGATTAGCACCCCACGCACAGGGAGTCCGTCACTGGCGTAGGTGATATCGAGAACTTCGAAGCCGGTTTGCGTCCGCGCCTCTTCGTAGACCGCACGTGGAAAGTAGCCGCGACCGAAATCATCCAGGGATTCGTAACTCGGCAGGGGCGCCCTCGGCTTCGTGCTCAGAATGTGTCCGACCGGTTCCTGTGCGGCAACAGAGAGTGACGGACCCACACATAACTGGATGAGCATAAAAAGCGAACTCGCAATTACGGTCTTTCGCAACGTGTTCTCCGTGTCATTTCCTAAAGGTGCTGACTGGCATTGGCGCAACCGAAGATTGAACGCGCAAGGCCTGACAGAAAAGTGTCATCCCGAAAAAACCGCGAACCCGAATTCTCGTGGTCGGCGAGAGACAAAGACACGCCGCTCCTCGCCGTATCGGTATTTAAGAGCGCAAGTGCTCTCGCCGAATCGGTAGTTGTGGCTTAATGAGAAGCGGGGACTATACAAGGGGGTAAGTAGGAGGGCCGCGCTTGCGCCAGGCGCGATCGAGAGCGATGCGTGCACGGGCTTCGGTCTGGGCGTGGAAAGCTGGATGTGCGCTGATCTCAGCGAAGTGCGCAGTGGCGGAACTCAGTCCGAGTTGGAGGTGCAGGGAAACAGGCGCCGTGCTAGGGCAATCGGGGCACGGAATCGGTGTCGCCATCAACCTTGTTCCCGGCAAACGCGATGCCAGGTAATCCATCATCATCGCGCAATGATGGCGCATCCCGCCATGCCGACGACAGCAAACGGGCAGGTTGGCGTCCTCGTCCTGCCCCAACGCCATGAGCGGCATCAGCATCGGCAGCAGCATAAGGGTAACCAGCGAGATTGCGCTAAGGCGGCGCACGGGGAATCCAAAGAATCTTAGCATGGACGGGCGAGGATGAGCCTAAGTCGCCGACAAATCAATCCGCTCCGCTGTCCGGGAAGTGCCCACACAAAGCAATTATCGATTGACCGGATCAGGCCAAAGCACACATTGATAGTCGGCTACGAGCGACTGTCGGAATTACTCCTCGCAAACGCCCTTGTCGTCCGCGATGATCCTCAGTTGATGCCTCATCGCCGAAGCGCTCTTGCAACGCCAGCCGCTCCTCTCCAGAACGCTGACGGATGCATGCCCTGAGCGGGATTTCGCGCGCCGTCAGACCGGGCCACTTCCGGTGCTGCTGCGGCGGCGGCGGGTTTGATACACTCCGAATCCGGAGGCAATTCCCCGTTGGCCCACGAAAGAGCTCATCCGCTCACCGTGCTTTCAGAAGAAGAACAACTGTTTTACTCGACGGTGAAGCAGTTCGCCGAGGAGACGATTGCGCCCATGGTGCGCACGATGGACGACGAGCAGCAGTTTGCCGCGGGCCTCGTCGACCAACTTTTTTCGCTGGGGATGATGGGGATCGAGATCTCGGAAGCGCTGCGCGGCGCAGGTGGAACGTTTTTCGACGCGGTGCTGGCGATCGAAGCGATCTCGACCGTGGACCCGGCGGTGGCCGTGCTGGTGGATGTACATAACACTCTGTGCGTGAATGCGCTGCGGCGGTGGGGGACCGACGCCCAGCAAAAGCGCTGGCTGCCGAAACTGGCGATGGACACCGTGGGAGCTTACGCGCTGAGCGAGGCGGGGTCGGGGTCCGACGCGTTTGCGCTGAAGACGCAGGCAGAGGTGGCGAGCGGCGGGTTCCGGCTGAATGGACGGAAGCTGTGGATCTCAAATGCGCGCGAGGCGGGGCTTTTCATCCTGTTCGCCACGATCGATCCGTCGGCAGGCTATCGCGGGATTACGGCATTCCTGGTGGAGCGCGGCACGCCTGGATTCACGGTTGGCCGCAAGGAAGACAAGCTGGGGATCCGCGCCAGCAGCACTTGCGAGCTGATCCTGGACCATTGCCAGATCGCCGAGGAGAACGTGCTGGGCGAACCCGGCAAGGGATACAAGATCGCCATCGAGACGCTGAATGAAGGCCGGATCGGCATCGGCGCGCAGATGCTGGGGCTGGCCGAGGGCGCGTGGGCGCACGCGGCGCGCTATGCGAAAGAACGGCGGCAGTTCGGCAAGGCGATCGCGGAATTCCAGGCGGTGCGGTTCTCGCTGGCCGAGATGGCGACGGACATTGAGGCGGCGAGGTTGATGGTCTATAACGCGGCGCGGCTGAAGGATGCGGGCAGGCCGTTTGTGCGGGAGGCGGCGATGGCCAAGCTGTTTGCGTCGCAGGTGGCGGAGCGCGTGGCGAGCCAGGCGGTAGAGGTCTTCGGCGGGAACGGGTTTGTGCGCGACTATCCGGCGGAGAAGTATTATCGCGATGCCAAGATCGGCAAGATCTACGAAGGCACGACCAACATCCAGCTAATGACGATCGCCAAGCAGCTGCTTGGCGGCCGATAGGGATCGCGCCGCGGCAGCCACCTGGCGGATGTGCGCGGGACGCGTGCGGCAGCAGCCGCCGACGATCTGCGCGCCGGCGGCGAACCACTCGAGCGCGGAGTCTCCATAAGCGGCAGGGTCGGCCGTGCCGGTCCAGCAGCGTGCCGCGGCGTCCCAGGTTTCGCCGGAGTTGGGATAGACGATGATGGGCTTGGACGAGGCCGTGCGCAGCTCGGCAATGAGCGCAAGCATGAGCGACGGCGGGGTGCAGTTGACGCCGACGGCGACGGTCTGCGGAAGGCCGGCGACGAACGCAGCGCACGCGGCGAGCGGCTCGCCGTGGGCGACGTGGCGGGCATCGCGGCAGGTGAAGCTGAACCAGGCGGCGAGGCCGGGCCAGCAAGCGAGGGCCTCGGCGATAGCGCGCGCTTCGTCGAGCGAAGGGATGGTCTCGAAGGCGAGCAGGTCGGCGGCGGGCCGGCCTTCAGCGAGCACGGCAATGCGCTGGCGGTGAAACTCGACGAGTTCGGCGAAGGTGCAGTTGTAGTTGCCGTGGTATTCGGCGCCATTGTGAAGCGCGGCGCCGAAGGGGCCCAGGGATGAGGCAACGACAATGCGCCGCCCGGGAAAGCCGGCTCGGACAGAGCGGGCCAATTCAACCGCATGGAGCAGAGCCGCGTCGGCGTATTGGACAGGATAGCCGGCCTCGAGGTAGCCCATGCGCGAGATCTGATAGCTGGCGGTGACGATGCAATCGGCGCCTGCTTCGATGTAGGCGCGGTGAACCGCCTTCACCTTGCCGGGATCGTCCTCGAGAACATGGGCCGACCAGAGTGGACCATCGATGCGCGCGCCGAGAAACTCGAGCTCGGTGGCCAAGCCGCCGTCGAGGACACGGACGCCGCGGAGGATCTCGTCGCGCGGGATTCGACGGCTCGGCATGACTGTATGGTAGCGCCGGATGAATGCGGGCGGGCCGACAAGGTTGCCGGGCGCGCGCCCGGGCGGAGCGGTGTTCTGCTACACTAAAACGAGCGCATCGAAGAGCCAAAAGCACCAGGCCGGCTCCGCGCGGTGTGTTCCTCTATGCCTGTTCGGGGAGTGGCTCAGCCTGGTAGAGCACCTGGTTCGGGACCAGGGGGTCGGAGGTTCAAATCCTCTCTCCCCGACCAATATTTTCAATAACTTACAGCATTTCTGGACCCGCTATGCAAATGGGGTGTAGGCGTTTTTGTAGCGGTGCGATCTCTCGAGTTCAATCTGCGAGCGACCCACAAAGCATTTCCATCGAACACTGCGGTAAGATTGCACACGTCGATGGCTATTTATGCACACACGCGCGCGGATCGTCCAGCCAACGAATGGGAGTTATTGGAGATCCATGCAAAGGCGGTTGCAGAGCTTGCAGAGTCCTTTTGCAAAGGATTTGCTCCGGGCTTTGGGAGAGCTCTCGGATTGCTGCACGACGCAGGAAAGTACCAACCGGCTTTCCAGCAATATCTTCGGAATGATAGCGAAGCATATGACGAAGCAAAACTCAACGGTGTTCCGCATTCCATCGTAGGGGCATGGTTCGCGGCGAAGGTCTGTACTGCACGTGCCGGACAACTCCTGGCCTGGCCGATTGCTGCGCATCACGGTGCTCTGCGAGATAGAGCCGGTCTGAGCGCCAAGCTGCAGACCGCGAATCGCCTGTTCGAGAATGCTGTGCTTGGCGGAATGCCTATCGACGCGCTTGAAGGAATGCTCCCTAAACAAGCGCCGCCGTTGGCAGACGGATGGGAAGCGTTTTCGCTCGCCATTCGAATGCTCTTCTCAGCGCTTGTTGATGCCGACATGCTAGCGACCGAGGCTTGGGATCAAGGGCGAGGGCGCAAATATGCTGATATCCCGCTGACTCTGCTCGCAGAAAGACTCGAAGAGCACTTGCAACAGCGACGCAGCCAATGTGATTGCCTCGCGGAGCGCGCCGGAGTATTGGCCAGAATGCGCGCAGATGTCTCCGATGCCTGTTACGCTGCAGCCGAAATGAGTCCCGGCTCATTCCGGTTGACGGTTCCGACGGGTGGAGGAAAGACGTTAAGCGGATTGCGCTTTGCGCTTCGTCATGCACTCCTCAATGGACTCGAGCGGATCATTGTTGTGATTCCCTACACCAGCATTCTTGAACAGACAGTCCGAACCTATCGAGCAATTTTCGACTCGATCGCCGAGGAAGCTGTGATCGAACATCACAGTTCGCTCGATCCAACAGGAGAGTCGCAGCGGCACCGGCAGGCGTGCGAGAACTGGGATGCCCCCATCATTGTCACGACAAGCGTTCAATTCTTCGAGACGCTCTACGCCAATCACAAACGCCCATGCCGCAAGCTGCATCGCGTCGCAAATAGCGTTGTGTTATTGGATGAGGTTCAGACTTTTCCATTTGGAATGCTCGATCCAATTCTGCTTGCACTTAGGAACCTTTCATCTCACTTTAGGACGAGCGTGGTTTCGATGACGGCAACTCAGCCTCTGCTTTGCGAGGAAGAAAGTGAACGGGAGATTATCCCGGAACCCAGACGGCTTTACGAGGTCGTGCGGGATCGATTTCAGCTTGAGTGGCTTGGAACCCCCGACGCAGCTGTCGATTGGGAGACGGTGGCGAGGAACGTCCGCCAACACGAACGAGTCCTGGTCATTGTTCACGCACGTCGAGACGCGGAAGAACTGGCACGAATGCTCGGGCCACGATGCATTCACCTGTCCGCGAGAATGTGTGCAGCGCACAGGCTGGAGGTGCTTGATCGGGCGCGGAGCATGCTCGTTGCTGGAGAACCTTGCCGGGTGGTGGCAACGCAACTAGTTGAGGCTGGCGTCGACATCGATTTTCCGGTCGTCTTCAGGGCCTTTGCTGGGTTGGAGACTCTTGCGCAAGCCGCAGGCCGATGCAATCGCGAGTACGCACCCACTCCAGGGCGGTTCATTGTGTTTCGAGCTCCCACCCAGCCGCCCGCTGGCTCGCTCCGAGCGGGGCTCAATACCGCACTTCGCTTCCTTCATGACGGCAAAATTGATCTTCACGATCCAGATATCTTTCCGCGCTACACGGCGGAGGTTCTTCAGACGCGGGTCCGCGACGAGCGATCTGTCCTAACAAGTGAGCGTGAATTGGACTTTCCGGAGTCCGCAAAGCGCTTCAAGATGATCGACCAGTCCGGTGCGACCGTCATTGTGCCGTATGGTGAAGGATGGACGCGCGCCCAAATGCTCCGCCACAACGGGCCCTCCCGAGTTGCGCTCCGCAGCATCCAGCGCTATACGGTAATGCTTTATGAACCCGAGTTTCGGAAACTACGCCGGGAGGGGTTCATCGAGTCTTTATTTCTGCAGGCCGAGGACGAAGATTCAACTTTTCAACAAACGCTTTGGGTAATTCCAGGCAATATACAACCGTCTGCTTATTCCGAACGATTTGGGCTGAGTTGGAAAGCGGCCGAAGAAGAACCTTCGACACTGATCGCGTAGCAGGGGTCCGGCAGGAGGGCGATTCTAACCATACGCGTGACTCTCGGAAAATTAGCCACCGAACCAGAAGCAAGCGGATCAAGATAGCCACCATGCCCCCAGCTCTTGCCTATAACTGCGAGGTTTTCAGCTACTGATCCTATTTCCATAATATCCTGCTTGATACCCCGCATTGCTCATTAGGAAAAGTATTCCATCTTTTGGACCACTGCGGCGCTAAGCTGCTTGCAAACAAACGAGACATCCCGTGAACACATCGAGTTTTCGCATCCGCATCCGCGGACCTTTGGCTTGTTTTACGCGACCCGAGTTTTCGACTGAACGGCTCTCCTACGAGGTCATGACTCCCTCGGCGGCACGGGGCGTTCTCGAGGCAGTCTTGTGGAAGCCAGCCATCCTCTGGCGTATTCATGCTGTACGCGTCCTGAGCGAGATCAAATGGACCGAGTTTCGCCGCAACGAAGTGAACAAACGCGTCTCCACCAGCGACGCCTCATCGGCCGCAAACGGCAGAACTTCGCTGCGCGATTACTTCGCCGATGAGGATCGCGCACAAAGGAATACTGTCGCACTGCGAGACGTTGACTACATCGTCGAAGCCTCGATGGTCATGACGGAACGCGCGGGTGCCGAAGACAACCTGCTCAAGTTCCGCGCTATGTTTGAGCGCCGTTTGCAAAGCGGGCAACACATCTACCAGCCCTATCTCGGTTGCCGCGAATTCCCTGCATATGTGGAAGCGGCAGATGCGCTCTCGACCGCTATCGGCGAGACTAAGGAACTGGGCTGGATGCTTCACGACGTGGATTATGGCGCAGATCGCCGCCCACGCTTCTTTCAGGCACGTCTGGACAAAGGCATAATGCAGGTGCCAGCCTGGGAAGACGCGGTGACCGCATGATTCTGGAATCGCTGCGCGCACTGGCCAGGCGAGAGGGGCTAGTCGACCAACCGGCATTTCAAAGCATCTCGGTGCGCTGGATCATCGACATCGATGAGCAGGGGCAGTTCCAAACTCTTACCGACACCGCGTACACGATCCCACAAGAGGGAAAGCGGAGGTCGAGACAGGAATTCAAGCGCATGTCCGTCCCGCGCCGAACGGTGCGGCCCGGCCAAGTCACCAAGCCGGAATTCCTGGTGGATAACGCACAATACGTCCTTGGAATTCAGCCGGAGGGCGCCGACGCAAAAAAGATCCCGATGGAGGCATACAGACGATCATTCCTAGACTTGCTGTTGAAAGCGAAGGCGGCAGTGGATGCTTCCGTCCTAAATGCCACAATTGCTTTTCTTGAAGATGACGAACAGCGTGGTAGAGCAGCGGAGGAATTGCGCGCGCTCCGTTTTGCGTCGAACGAGTGGATTACGTTCCGACTCCGTAGCGAATTTCTGCACGAGTCAGTACCGGTTCGGAATTGGTGGGCAACCCAAAGCGAGGATACGGATGGAGAATTCGACAGGCGGCAGTGCCTGATCTGTGGGCGCGTCAATGTGCCAGCACGCCTCCACGACAGCCTTAAGCTGCCCGGCGCGGTCAGTTCGGGTGTTCCCTTGGTTTCATTCAATGAGCGTGCGTTTGAAAAGCACGGCCTCAGCGGAAACGAAAACGCTCCTATCTGTCGCGAATGCATGGTGGCGTATGTCAATGCGCTCCGGCGGTGTCTTGACGATAGGTATCCACGTCCGGATGGCTCTGGCTCATTTCCACAGCAGAGTATGCGACTCAGCGACGACACGATCGCCGTGTATTGGGATGAACAATCCTCTGACTTGACTGGGGCACTCTGGTGGCTGAACAACGACGATCCCTCGACGGTGAAGGCCCTCTTGCAATCCCCACAGAAAGGCGAGAAGCCGGCCATTTCTCAAGCACGCTTCTATTGCCTGGTTCTCACCGGAGCCCAAGGCCGTGCGGCTGTGCGAGGCATGCACACAAGCACGGTCGAACAAGTGGCAATCAAAGTCAAAAGCTACTTCAAATGTATTGAGGCTGTTGGGTATGAAGACAAACCCGCGCCTATCTTCGTTCTCATCCGGTCCCTTGCCGCGCAAGGGAAGCTGGATAGCCTGCCTCCGGGATTGGCGGCCGAGGTCTTTCTCTCTGCCGTCCTTGGTGAGCCTCTGTCTCATCGGTTTCTTGCAGCCGCTGTCTGCCGTATCCGCGCCGAGCGTGATGTGACGCGGCCGAGAGCCGCATTGCTCAGCCTTTACTTTCAACGCAAAGGGAGGAGTGTTCCCATGTCGCTCGATTCTGACTCAAAGGATGCCGCCTATCGATACGGGCGCTTGCTGGCCGTCCTGGAAGCACTGCAAATCAACTATCACGGAAGGAAGCCAAACAGCACCATCGTCGATCGTTTCTACGGAGCCGCTTCCACACGCCCTGCAACTGTCTTTCCACGGTTGCTGACGCTTGCCCAGAATCACCTCAAGACAGCGCCTTACGCTGAATTCTTCGGCAAGCAGATCACGGAGGTTCTGAATGGACTGGATGGAGCCAACGGCTTTCGCTCCACGCTGAACATTGAGCAGCAGGGGCGATTCGCATTGGGCTACTTCCATCAGCGCGCGGACCGGTTCAAGAAATCCGTGTCGACAGACGAGATCATTCTAGCGTCCATCGAGTCCGCTACTAAGGAGACACAAGCATGACTAGTCGTGCGGCATTTGAACAGGAAAAGCCTCTCGAGCACCGTTACGAGGTTGTACTGCTCTTCGACGTAACTAACGGAAACCCAAACGGTGATCCTGACGCCGATAACCAGCCTCGCGTGGACCCGGAAACCGGCCATGGCTTAGTCACCGATGTTTGTATCAAGCGCAAGATCCGGAATTTCGTGACGCTGACCCATCCCGAGGCAGGTTTCGAGATATACGTGAAGGAGCGTGGCATTTTGGCCAACGAACAGAAGCGCGCATACATAAAGCTAGGCATCGAGCCGGACGGAAAGAAGATCAACGATGCCCGCAAATGGATGTGCGAGAACTTCTACGACGTGCGAACCTTCGGTGCGGTTATGACCACCGGCAAGGCTGAACAGGAAGAGGATTTGGAGACTGGACGCAAGGGTAAGACGAAAGGGGCGAAGCTCTGGAACTGCGGCCAAGTGCGCGGCCCTGTCCAATTTGCCTTTGCGCGCTCGATTGATCCGGTTTTCAGCATCGCGCATACCATCACGCGCGTCGCGCTCACCAACGCATCGGATGTGAAACAGGAGGCCCAAACCTCGGACGAAGGCGAGGAGAAGGCCGGCAGCGGGCAGATGGGCCGTAAGCACGGGGTCCTTTATGGCCTCTACCAGATGCATGGGTTTGTCTCCCCATTCCTTGCGAAGGATACTGGCTTCACGGAGAAAGACCTTGGCGTCCTTATCGAGGCGCTGCAACACGCTTTCGAGTTGGACCGTTCTGCCGCACGGGGCGAGATGACCGTACGGGGACTTTGGTTGTTCGAGCACAATACCGCTCTGGGAAACGCCCCAGCGCACAATGTCTTCGAGTCGATCAAGTTGTGCCGCGAGGAGTCGGTGATCCCGCGTCAGTTTGCGGACTACGCTCTGATAGCACCCGGAGATGGCGTTGAGGTTCTTTCTGGCGTCCGCTCTTGGCGTTATGTGTGACCCATGTATGACGAAGATCAACTCTTGCCGCTCTCGGGACTCCAACACTTGGTGTTCTGCGAGCGGCAATGGGCTTTGATCCACCTCGAACAGCAATGGGAGGAGAACCGGCACACCGCCGAGGGCGGTCTCATCCATGAAACCGCTCATCAAGAAGGCAAGGAGTCTCGTCCCGGCGTGAAAATCTGTCGGGGGCTCCGGTTACGCAGTCTGCGCTTGGGGCTCACTGGACAAGCCGACATCGTAGAGTTTCACACTCGCCAGCCTTTCCCGGTCGAGTACAAACGCGGAAAGCCTAAGGCCGATCTCAGCGACAGCATTCAACTCTGTGCGCAAGCGATTTGCCTTGAGGAGATGCTCGATCTTACGATTCGGTGCGGCGCTCTATTTTACGGGACCCCCCGTCGCCGCCTGGATGTCGCTTTCGACGTGACGTTGCGGCATGAGGTCGAACGCCTTGCAGCGCGAATGCACGATCTCTACCGAAGACGTTGTACGCCCGTCGTCGAGTATGCCCCCAAGTGCGACAACTGTTCACTGATCGAAGTCTGCCTCCCGAAGCAGAGAAAAGACGCGAGCCGCTACCTGCTCTCCAGTATTCGAACTGTGGTTGAAGGACGCAATCCATGAAAAGATTGCTGAATACGCTTTATGTGAACACACAAGGAGCCTATCTCTCGCGCGAGAGCGAGACGATCCACGTTCGCATCGAGCAGGAGACGCGCATGCACGTACCTATTCAGCAAATCTCATCTGTCGTCTGCCTAGGCAATGTCGCACTCAGCTCCGGATTCCTTGCGCTGTGCGCCGAGCGCGGCGTAAGCGTCAGTTGTCTTACGGAGCAGGGACGGTTTCAGGGACGGATTGAGGGGCCCGTTCGTGGCAATGTCCTCTTGCGAAGGCAACAGTACCGAGCAGCCGATGATCCCAGTGCTTCGGCCAGCATCGTTGCTGCGATAGTTGCCGCAAAGATCGCAAATGCGCGAAACGTGCTGTTGCGCGCCGCGCGCGAACACCCCGTGGCGGAGGAACGCGAAAGGCTCACGGGGGGCGCGACCCGGCTTGCTTCGGCACTGAGAGCACTCACTGTTCTGCCACGGCCTGATGTTGATGCGATGCGTGGCCTTGAAGGCGATTCCGCCCGCGCCTATTTCGCGGTTTTCAATTCGTTGATCCTGGCCCAAAAAGAAGACTTCACTTTTACCCAGCGCTCGCGGCGCCCTCCGCTCGATAATCTCAATGCGCTGTTGTCGTTTCTCTATACGCTACTGACCCACGAATTGGTTGGGGCGCTGGAATCAGTAGGAGTTGATCCTGCGGTCGGCTTCCTTCACACCGACCGTCCCGGACGGCCAAGTCTCGCTCTTGACTTGGCCGAGGAATTTCGTGCGCCGGTATCGGACCGGCTTGCTCTCTCGCTGATCAACCGTCGGCAAATTCAGGACAAGCATTTTGAGCATACCGCCAGCGGCGCTGTTATTCTGACCGACTCTGGACGGCGGGAGGTCATACGGGCCTGGCAGGAACGCAAGCGCGAGGAACTCCAACATCCGTATCTCAATGAACAGTGTCCATGGGGCCTGCTTCCCTACATACAGGCGCTCTTGTTGGCCCGCCACCTTCGCGGTGACCTCGATGCCTATCCTGCATTCTTTTGGAAATGACGCATGCTTGTTCTCATCACCTACGACGTATCAACATCGGATGACGGCGGAAGGCTGCGCCTACGCCGTGTTGCACGTCTGTGTGTGGATCACGGACAACGTGTTCAATTCTCCGTCTTCGAGTGCCTTCTGGAACCAGCCCAATGGGTAAGATTGCGGGCTGCATTGCTGGACGAAATCGATCCGGAGAAAGACAGCTTGCGTTTTTACTTTTTGGGTGCAAACTGGAAGCATCGCGTGGAACACTCCGGGGCTAAACCCTCCTATGATCCGGAAGGAACCATGCTCATTTAGTCGATACCGGCTTCGGTCGGCGAACCCCAAGCGCCCGTAGTTCACCCGGCAGGTTCGCGCCGACCATATCCCTCTGATTTCAAGCGAGTTCTCGCGCCGAACGAAACTACACTCCCTCCGAACCGTCTGTTTAGACTTGGGTTCGCGGAATCGCCGACGCATCGCATTCGGACGAAATGAGTTAAAGTGAAACCGTCGCGCCCCTTGCGGGCGCGTGGATTGAAACCATAGGAATTGCAGCTCGCAGCCAAGAGAGGACGTCGCGCCCCTTGCGGGCGCGTGGATTGAAACGGTCTGGGATTCGGTCGGGGCTTCGATCGGGGCGTCGCGCCCCTTGCGGGCGCGTGGATTGAAACTGCGAACCCGAGGACGAAGGCGGATATGAGACTCGTCGCGCCCCTTGCGGGCGCGTGGATTGAAACACCGAACAAGTCCGCGTCGTTCGGCGGGGTGGTCCGTCGCGCCCCTTGCGGGCGCGTGGATTGAAACACCAAAGTTTGGGTGGCCCCGGACAGGATCGAGGGTCGCGCCCCTTGCGGGCGCGTGGATTGAAACCTATGTCTGAGCCTGAGCCTTTTCTCTACTATCGTCGCGCCCCTTGCGGGCGCGTGGATTGAAACCTTCCCGGTACGTTCTCAACGAGTGTCTTAAGGGTCGCGCCCCTTGCGGGCGCGTGGATTGAAACCACGGTTCCACGTGCGATGCACGCTTGACGATTGTGTCGCGCCCCTTGCGGGCGCGTGGATTGAAACAGCGCCGGGCTCTGGCAATGCGCGATGCTCGCGACGTCGCGCCCCTTGCGGGCGCGTGGATTGAAACTTCATCATGGCGTACATGAACCGCCAGCCGCCAAGTCGCGCCCCTTGCGGGCGCGTGGATTGAAACCCTTGCGTTCGGGCTTCCCAGCCTCCGAACCAGGTCGCGCCCCTTGCGGGCGCGTGGATTGAAACCCGTTCCGCTTGTTGCCATTGCTACATCGGGAACGTCGCGCCCCTTGCGGGCGCGTGGATTGAAACCGCTTCGCTGTTGTCTTCGCCGAGAAAGCGTTTGTCGCGCCCCTTGCGGGCGCGTGGATTGAAACACCCTTGCAGATTCTCACTATCTCATCCGGTTTCGTCGCGCCCCTTGCGGGCGCGTGGATTGAAACAAGCATGGACGTTTCCCGGTGCCGTTTGCCGCAGGTCGCGCCCCTTGCGGGCGCGTGGATTGAAACAAACCATCACGCGGCCTGAAGTGATCGAGTTGCTCGTCGCGCCCCTTGCGGGCGCGTGGATTGAAACACTTCCGGCTTGGCCCATAATTCGGTGCCGGTTCCGTCGCGCCCCTTGCGGGCGCGTGGATTGAAACTGCGCCAGGCTTTCGAGGCCGCCAAGGCCGCTGGTGTCGCGCCCCTTGCGGGCGCGTGGATTGAAACTGCCTGGCCGTGATGAATGTCGGACTCTGCCCGCGTCGCGCCCCTTGCGGGCGCGTGGATTGAAACGTATTGCCGGTGGTAGACTGCGCGGAGGTGTAGCCGTCGCGCCCCTTGCGGGCGCGTGGATTGAAACCCAACACGATAGAGTCTGTCACGGTCCCAACGTTCGTCGCGCCCCTTGCGGGCGCGTGGATTGAAACGGTATCAGAAAGATCCCATTTACAAAGAGCCCCAGTCGCGCCCCTTGCGGGCGCGTGGATTGAAACTCCGATCTTGCGATCGAGGCGGCGACCTGCGCGGACGTCGCGCCCCTTGCGGGCGCGTGGATTGAAACATCGTTTCGCGCGCGCAGGCGATGCGCAGCGGCCGTCGCGCCCCTTGCGGGCGCGTGGATTGAAACCTCGATGATCTCGGGCAAGCTCCACCGGCTGTGCAGTCGCGCCCCTTGCGGGCGCGTGGATTGAAACTCATTAAATCGTTAGCCGAGAACGGCTCAGACTCGTCGCGCCCCTTGCGGGCGCGTGGATTGAAACATCGGTTCTCCCCTTCCCGGTTTTCGTGAAAAAGTCGCGCCCCTTGCGGGCGCGTGGATTGAAACACCCTTGCAGATTCTCACTATCTCATCCGGTTTCGTCGCGCCCCTTGCGGGCGCGTGGATTGAAACGGGCCCGGGGATGTTAGTCGCAGCCTCAGGCCCGCACGTCGCGCCCCTTGCGGGCGCGTGGATTGAAACAACGATGGCCTGGTCAAGCTGGCGCCGCATATCCTCGTCGCGCCCCTTGCGGGCGCGTGGATTGAAACATCGCACAGAACAAGGGCTGGATCAGGGGCGGCGTGTCGCGCCCCTTGCGGGCGCGTGGATTGAAACCTTGTTGCCGATCCCCGCTATCAGATCAACCCGCGTCGCGCCCCTTGCGGGCGCGTGGATTGAAACACCATCCGCATGTGGATTGGGCAACACTTGCAGGTCGCGCCCCTTGCGGGCGCGTGGATTGAAACACCTCATCGATCAATGGGCTGTGGGGTCCGTTCAGGTCGCGCCCCTTGCGGGCGCGTGGATTGAAACAGCGCGGCTGATATACAGGAGGGCTGGACATTCGCGTCGCGCCCCTTGCGGGCGCGTGGATTGAAACCGGCACTTCAAAGCACGGACATCCCCGCCAATTGTCGCGCCCCTTGCGGGCGCGTGGATTGAAACTACAAACTGCCCTAAGGAGGCATTGCAATGTCTCGTCGCGCCCCTTGCGGGCGCGTGGATTGAAACCCCGCAATAGTGTTATTGGGGTAGGGCACATAAAAGTCGCGCCCCTTGCGGGCGCGTGGATTGAAACATGTCCTTCGGGCTGTTTTCGTCTCCCTCCATGAAGTCGCGCCCCTTGCGGGCGCGTGGATTGAAACTCGTGCCGACTGCGGATACCAACCACCTGGGCCTGTCGCGCCCCTTGCGGGCGCGTGGATTGAAACTCTATAGGTTGATTGCCGTAACCACCGAACCCATAGTCGCGCCCCTTGCGGGCGCGTGGATTGAAACCTCGAGCCCTCTGATCTGGCGTTCCGTCATAGCGAGTCGCGCCCCTTGCGGGCGCGTGGATTGAAACCTTGTGGACGACATCCTCTTGTCCATCGCGGAACTGGTCGCGCCCCTTGCGGGCGCGTGGATTGAAACGTCCAACTCTCGGGCATCGGCAGGAGGCCTTCCGTCGCGCCCCTTGCGGGCGCGTGGATTGAAACTCATCCGGCGAGCTCTGGCGCTTCGGTTCTGGATGGTCGCGCCCCTTGCGGGCGCGTGGATTGAAACGCCGTCAGGTTGCCCAGCTTCGTCCGCCAGGCAGGTCGCGCCCCTTGCGGGCGCGTGGATTGAAACCAATCGCCCACTAGATGCTGGCTGAACGCATAGACGTCGCGCCCCTTGCGGGCGCGTGGATTGAAACATCATGGATAACAATCGTCTTATCGACCACGAGCACGTCGCGCCCCTTGCGAGCGCGTGGATTGAAACCCCATCCCGGCCATCAACTTCGACTTCCACGTCGCGTCGCGCCCCTTGCGGGCGCGTGGATTGAAACAAAGTCTTCCCGCGAGCATGTCGAGAGCACACAAGTCGCGCCCCTTGCGGGCGCGTGGATTGAAACGCAACCCCGTGCCGGCACCCCCACCTCAGCCTGCCATTCGTCGCGCCCCTTGCGGGCGCGTGGATTGAAACGCAACCAGCGTCTTGAGGAAGCAGCCAAGAGGCGCGTCGCGCCCCTTGCGGGCGCGTGGATTGAAACCCGTCGATCAGGTACTCGCCGACAAACAGCGCCGTCGCGCCCCTTGCGGGCGCGTGGATTGAAACAGATAAAAGCTCAAGTCCTTCAGTGAGTCTGAAACGTCGCGCCCCTTGCGGGCGCGTGGATTGAAACGGTTACCCTATCGCGGCAGTGCTAACCTTAGAGGTCGCGCCCCTTGCGGGCGCGTGGATTGAAACTGGGGCATGACACCCCGCGAGTGGTGCCTCATGGAGGTCGCGCCCCTTGCGGGCGCGTGGATTGAAACAGCCGCGCCGGCCGCTTCTCCGCGCGGGCCCTGGCCGTCGCGCCCCTTGCGGGCGCGTGGATTGAAACCAGATGTCCGGAGTCACCCAGAACAGCGGCTCACGTCGCGCCCCTTGCGGGCGCGTGGATTGAAACATCGACAAAAAGTGGCTGACTCAACCGAGGGTGGTCGCGCCCCTTGCGGGCGCGTGGATTGAAACACTGCCCCGCTCATTCCGTTTCCGATGGAGATACCGTCGCGCCCCTTGCGGGCGCGTGGATTGAAACCGCGCGCAATCTCTCCAGCCGCGCATCGCATTCCTCGTCGCGCCCCTTGCGGGCGCGTGGATTGAAACACCGCAATCATGTTGTCGGTCTGCTGGCCGAGCGCGTCGCGCCCCTTGCGGGCGCGTGGATTGAAACGTGTGCGCGGCCTGGATCGCGGCCAACCTGTACGGGTCGCGCCCCTTGCGGGCGCGTGGATTGAAACCTCGTTACTTGCTGCCGCCGGGCTTTCTAGCAAGTCGCGCCCCTTGCGGGCGCGTGGATTGAAACATCATGGACTTCAGGAACATGATTTGGGTTTGGAGTCGCGCCCCTTGCGGGCGCGTGGATTGAAACACCATGACGCTGTCGAACAACGTGACCTCGAGCACGTCGCGCCCTTGCGGGCGCGTGGATTGAAACCTCGAGATCACGGGTCAGCGTTATGACTCAATGACGTCGCGCCCCTTGCGGGCGCGTGGATTGAACCTTCCAGTCCTTGATGTGGCAGTAGCGGGTGAGCCGTCGCGCCCCTTGCGGGCGCGTGGATTGAAACAGCGAGCGGCCGGATGTCTGCCGCCGATTGACCGTGTCGCGCCCCTTGCGGGCGCGTGGATTGAAACATGATCCTAGAATCGACAGGCAACGGTAACACGTCGCGCCCCTTGCGGGCGCGTGGATTGAAACAAATACGTCATAACCTGATCCCTGCTCCCTGACCCGTCGCGCCCCTTGCGGGCGCGTGGATTGAAACCCCGTCTCACCTGTGACGGTCAAGTGAGTACAAGGTCGCGCCTCACTGCCTAAGCATTCGATATTGAAGAACGAGCATTCCCTGAGATGCCCCCATCGCATTTTGAGGCTGCGTGAGACCGTCGACAATCGCCACTGTTTTCGCGTGCGGCAATCTCCCGGAACGGAATTTCCAAGCGGAATTGAGGGACTTCCCGCAGATCATGCGGTTCGACATAAGCGTTCTCATGAGCAGACGCATTTTCGCATGCGATGCCCCTGATACAAGGAATTCGTACTTCTGCCGAGTTCGCACATTTCTCGATTTCGCCAGGAATGGACTTTCGGTTCGTCTCGTAATCGCGGAGCGTATCTTCATCGCTCTCCGCTCGCCGATGAACGCCGCCTTCCGCCCCTCGAACACCGGTTTGTCGAGCGCCTGGGCCAGATATGGGTTCGTTGGACGGCTCAGCCGATTCGTCGCCTGCTCGGTCCTGATGCCAAGATCCCGATGCGCCATTGCTTCGATGACCTTCGGCATACCTTTGCGACCAGGCTCACGGAAGGGGGCGTAAACCAGGACGTTTGGATGACTCTCATTGGCCACCATGAACCGAGAACGGTACACTGGGGCACACCCACGTGGAGCTGCCGGCGAATTGAGAGCCGATCAGAATGCTCGAAGAGCGGTGACGACTGCAGGAGAAGCCAAAGAGAAACTGAAAAAAGCCCGCTGCGGACGCGGGCTCCTTTTCGCGATTTTCATTCCACTAGAGACCAAGGCAGATTCTAACGACGCGAGATTGCCTTCACTGAAAGTACAATCCAATCCTGCGGCAGAGAGAAGATCTTACAGATCGTCGCGTTTGTTCCGTAAATAAGAAAGGCGGCGATCACTACACAGAGAAGCCAACGTTCGAGCTTCTCAAGCAAACGGAAGCTCAGGATGGATGACATTCTGGCCTCCTTCCTTTTCCAACTCTCGCGGGAGCCGATCAACGTCTTGGGGCAAAAACATGACCATCTCCTTCCGTGGTGAGAAGTTGAGGGCGCCGCTCTGTGTCTGGCGGCTTTTTCAGCATTGACTGTTCTTCTAGGTCGGGGACTATAGCCGCGCGCTTAAGACTCCGAATTCCATTGCGATGGAGTGCGGCGCATATTGATCGCAAGAATTCCCCGGTGAGCGGCAGTTCTTCGTCTTCCATCGAACCCCCTTCTGCGACGAGGCAGAGGCGCGGCAAGACAATCAGCAGGGCCAAATACGGGGCAGATATTGTGAATTTTTGGGGAAAAACTGGGCGGGAATCTAAATAGTTACAAGCATTTTTTTCGCAATTGTCTGTTTTAGTGGTGTGCTTCAATCTCTTTCGGCAACATCCCGGCGGAGCCGGCGGCCGAAACTTTTTTTTCGGGCGCCAAGGCCGCTTTCGACGGTCCTTGAAGAGCGGAGCAGATCGTGGCATGGTGCCTCCTCTCGGATGCCAGCGTTCCACGTGATCCACTGATAGTACCTTAGTACCATGTCGCATCCTGGCAGGCAACAACAAAATTGTCAAGAATCGGCGATGATGTCATGGTTGGCAAAAGTGAGTCTCTCAGGGAGCCCAATCCCGTTAGGCCCCTTGACATTGCGGAAGGCGTAACCATACTGAAATCAGCAGCCTATCCAATAGCTTGGATAAGGGACGCGTATTCCACAACCGGTGGTGGTATAGGTGTATATGAATGCTTCTACCTGTACCTCGGCCATGAAAGGAGGAGCTAGACTTCAGCCATGGTGACGATCCAAGGGGTCAATTTTTACAACGTCGAAGAAACAGCAAAACTGCTCGGCATCAGTTCCCGCACCCTGTTCCGTTGGACGACCGATGGCGATAAGGAAAAGCCAAAGTATGCATCGGCACTACGTTCCGTGACGGCACCCAGTGGCAAAAGGCTGTTTCGCGAAGAGGATATCCTGGCGACAGTCTCTACCTGCCTCGGCATGGAGGTTTCGGTGCAGTCACTTGATGATTTGCCGCGGCTTGGTCAAGCCTGAAAAGGACGGACAATTAAGCGCGGTTATGACAGAGCTTTAATGGCTCTGTCTTTTTTCCGGACCCGCATTAGTAGAGATCGTCACGAAGAGTTCAAGAAAGCTCAATGAAGTTCACCGCGCCACATTCGTTATGGCCGGCTTTGATGAAGTGACACGAAGCCAGCAACGTATCGTTGAAACCTGAGGTTCCTAAAGATACCACGACGATGCGGTTGCCGCCACAATTTCATCTACATCAGCCATGCACTGAGACCAAGTGGTCTACTTCAATCCTTTTGCAACCGAGAGCTTAGCTTAAATCACTTCAACTGAGTCTCCTGCTCCCAAGCCAGAAAGCCTACAATCAAGCGCGGCTGTACTGCACGCTGGCACATCAGTCCCCCGTGGAGTTCGAACGCGACCAGAGCGCGGGCAGACAAGGTGTCCCATGGCTGCCGACGAGAATGAGTTTTCCGAAGCATCAGGGAGTATCTTCCGAGGTTCTCGATCAGGCAAAACAATACCGGGACGACCGCGACGACCGCTCTGGCCACTCATCGGAATGAGTTTCGGCGAGGTATTCCTTGGCGGGTTGCTCTCCAGCAGAGCCCGCCTCCGCTTCCCCCGCTGCACTCAGTTCTGCCACAAAGGCCTCCGTTCGTACAGCGGCTTGCAGCGAACGGCGACCCGTCGCGCTGCACTCTGTCTCACAAAAGGGCGCAGGCCAAGCAGCCCACCAAACTCCCCCACCTGGAGTTCCAACAAGGAACACCGGTCAATGCGCACATGGCAATTCGCACGTGGCGCTCAGGGAGTGTCAGTTATTAAGCACAATCAAAACGACAATGACTCCCACGCCGATCGCACTTCCCAACAACGCAACGAGCAAGCACTTCTCTACACACCACTGCCAGCCTTGCGATTTCCAATGAATCACTATATGCGTTCGCGGTCCTGCTCGGGTGATGCCAAACTCTCTTAGCCCTAATATTCTCTCGCGCTCGCTAACGATAATCTCTGCTATCGCATCTATAGAGGAACTCTTTACAACAAAATATGTCCCCAGAGCGGCCAGTATGAAAAAGACTTCACTGCCGAGTACATATGGAGTAATTGAGTTTCCAAGAGATAGTATGGCCATGATGAGGGCTGCGATAATCACGAGGAAAACGTCAAACGCCACTTCCATAAGTAATGTTTGGTTAGTGGCCGCGTACCAGTCTTCATAATGAATCGACTGCCACTTATGAAGAACTCCTAGCGTAAACAGAACCAGAGCCATCCTACTAGTGGCGAAAACAAAGATGGCTAAGAACAAAAGATATTCACCATGTATGTGCCACCCTAAGTACTGACTGATAGACCCCATTTCTTATTATTATACCAAATCGATTCGCAAAAACGCCTTCTCAATTGAATCGCAGACACCTAAGTCATTTGATCCAAATCGACCCTAGAGGAACAGCGACACTCGGAGTTGTTGCGTCAGGGGGTTGAGGAGGGGCCACCAAGATGAACCTAGCAGACGTGTCGAGAACAGATTGAGCTTGCCCCACGCCGGGCAAAAGCCCCGAAAAATCATAAATGAGTTGCGTCGGATTCGCAGCATCTCCGTTAGCTTCTATTCCCAGCGCACCTAACGTAGCCACCTCTCGAATTTGAGCTGATGGATAAAAGCTACCCAACAATGATAGTGCAACATTCGAACAGTCACGCAAACTGCTGCAGGGCGGTGTAAGTCCCCCTGTGTTTATCGGAGAATACTGCGGGTTGAGTACAGTATTAGGAAGCGAAAAAGCCAGTGCCAGAGGAGTCGATTGAGAGTTTTGTGCAGTATCCTGAGTGGTCAAGCCACTTGGGTCAACAAAATGCAAAGGATTGGACATGACATATTGATATCTATTGAGTGATTGCGGAACATGGATGTTACCCGGTGCTGCATCGCGCGCAGTGAACCTACCGACGCTTGGATCATAGTATCTTGCTCTCATGTAATAGAGCCCTGTTTGGGAATCGAGCGCCTGACCGGTAAACCGGAATGGATTGGTGGGCGGCGCAGGCAGGATCGAGTTTCCCCAGGCGTCATAGAAGTACGACAGTTCCGGCCTTCCGGCCGCGTCGGTCAGTTGGATTACGCTGCCGAGCCCATCGTATTGATAGAAATCGTTGTCGCGGCCTTGGAGCGATTCGATCAGATTGAGGCCGTAAACGTAGCTGCTTGGGGGCCCGGCGTTATAGGCATCCTGAAGCACTACTGGCAGAGCTGAGGCAACGTCATTCACATAACTTTGTGTCGAGCCCCCTGCGGACTGGCTCACGCGATTGCCGTCACTGTCGTACACAAAAGAACTGGTCAGGCCACCGTCCACCGAGACGAGCCGGTTTGCGGCGTCGAAGGCGTAAGTGCGCTTCCAATGAGTGAACGCATCCGTCACAGAGGTTTGGTTGCCATCGGCATCGTAAGTGAAGGTTTGCGTGCCGGTCTTGAGGAGCCGGTCGGAGGCGTCATACGCGTAGTTTGTGACGCCGAGTGGAGATGCCTGGCTGAGCCGATTGCCGACGGCATCGTAGGTCCATGCCTCTTTTAGGAACAGCGTTTGGGCACTCGTGAGCTCATTGAGCGCGTCGTAACCGAAGCTTGTGGGAATCCCGCCTTCGGTGACCGCCGTCCGATTCCCCACTGCATCGAGCGTGTAGTTGAACGCCAAGGATGGCACGCCCACTGTGTTATTTACCACCGAAGTCAGCCGGTTCGCGGCGTCGTATGCGAAGCCAATGCTTGCTTTGTTCGGATACTGGGTCTTTAGCAGATTCCCCGCCGGATCATAAGCGTATTGGGCTACGTGGGAAAGCCAATCGGTTACGTTCGAGAGCCGTTCGTCGGCATCGTAGCCATATTGAACGACTTTTCCATCGGGGTACGTGAGAGACACTCTGCGGCCGTTCGCATCGTAGCTGTACGCAACAGTCTTGCTCCCTGGAAACGCCACGGAGGTCAGTCGGTCCAAGGCGTCGTACTGGTAGGAGGTCGTTCCTGTCCAATCAAGCATGCTCGTGCGATTGCCGTCTGCATCGTAGCTGTAGGCCACGTTCTTGCCGTCGGCGTATGCGATCAAAAGCGGCCGGTTCAGCACGTCGTAGGCGAAGCGGTTGGTCTGCCCCTTGGCATCGGTTACAGCTAGGACGTTGCCCACGGGATCGTAGCTGTAAGCGGTCGTGAAGGAGAGCGGATCGGTTGTGCCAATGAGCCGATTCAGCGAGTCGTATTGGTACGTGGTCGCATTGCCCTTGGCGTTCGCGAACCCGACGCGGTTGTTGTCCTGGTCGTACGAGTATTTCGTCACATGCCCCAAGGCGTCGGTTACGGTAGTCAGATTGTTGTCAGCATCATAGGCATAGCTCGTCGCGTGCCCGTTCGCGTCAGTGACGGAGAGCAGATTGCCTACCGCATCGTACGCAAAAACTGTTTGATGCCCGAGCGGGTCGGCGACTTTCGCGAGCCGCCCAAGTGCATCGTAAGTAGACGTAGCCGTGTGGGAGTTCGGATCTTTCACCGAGACGAGACGTCCGTCGCTGTCGTACGCGAGCGTGGTGGCTTTTCCGAGGGCGTCGGTGATGCCCGAGAGGTCGCCCGCTCCGCCGTAACTAAAGCTCGTTGTGTTTCCCTTGGCGTCGGTTCGGCCTGTGAGTTCGCCATAGGAATCGTAGGCCAAGGACGTCTTGCCGCCCAGAGCATCTTGAATACCCGTGAGATTGCCGTTCGAATCGTAGCTGAACGTGGTCGTCTTACCCTTCGGATTCGTTATCGACAAGAGATCGTTCTGGCTGTCGTAGGCGAGCGCTGTGGCGTTTGATAGAGGATCGGTGACGCCAGTGACATTGCCATTCCCATCGAACGTGAAGTTCGTCGTGTTTCCGTTCGGGTTCGTGACGCTCGTCCGGCTGTTATTCGAGTCGTAGGTGTAGCTCGTGGTGTGGCCGAGCGCGTCGAGGATGCCAACAATCCGCAGGGAACTGTCGTACGTGTGGACGGTAACCGCGCCGCGTGCATCGGTAATGGTCGTCTGACCGGAAGCGGGCGTGTTGTACGCAAATTGCCACGTAAACCCGTTCCCATTCGTCTGGGAGACCACGCGCCCTTGCGTGTCGTAAGCATTTTTGAGCAAGGTATTCCCGTTGGGTAGCGTGATCTGCGTCACGCGGTGGTTGGAGTCGTAGGCGTAAGTCGTTATGCCGCCCAAGGGGTCAGTCGCGCTTGCAAGATTGTTGGCTCCGTCGTAGGCATAGGTCTCCTTGCGGCCCATTGGGTCGGTGGCACTCACGATACGGCCCTGCGTGTCGTATGCAAGCGTCAGGCTCCTACCTCCGGCGGCGGCAATCATCGTAAGGTTGCCGCTTCCGTCATACGTGAGATTGACGGCGCTCCCGTTCTCGTCCCGGATTTCGATGAGCTTGCCCGCCGAAGAGAAGACAAATTGAGTCTTGTTCTTGAGGGTCAGCGAAAACGTGCCATCCGGGTTGGCAACGAGCGTGTTGTATACCCCGGCCTGCGGGACGTATGCCCCGCCCGTGAGCGTGTATGTTTCACCGTGCCCGTCGCCCCAGCGGACGGTCGCTACCCCCGAAGACGTTTGCTCCAGAACGATGTCGTAAGAATGATTCCAGTTGGCGCCGAGCGGTCCGGCAAAATTATCGATTGAATTGTAGTACCGCGCAAAAACAAGCGGCATCCCCCGTGCGGGGATTGAGAAATCGGGGTGCGCGTAATAGTAGTTCCCGTCGCCTGTACTCACAGGCTCTGCAACCGATGATTGATGGCTCGTGGAACTCTGTGCGGGGCCGCTCCCAACCGGAGGAGGAGGCCCAGGGATTGCGACGGAACTCGTCTCATTCCACACCCAAGTCTGATCAAGACCTGAACCGCCAAATAGTATGGGCTGGCCTTTCGATGTGTCGTAGACTAAGCTTAAGACTCCCATAGGCGGCGGACTCGCTTCGGGGTAGGCTTGTGTCCAGCTTTCTCCATTCCAGAGCCAAGTCTCATTTGTCCATGATCCCGGCTCCGAGTTGCCACCGAAAAGGATCACTTGGCCACTCGCGCCATCATATGTCATTCCGTCGTCCTGCTTCGGTCCCGGGCTCGTTGACGGCGTCTGCAATGACCAGTTGGAACCGTCCCAGAGCCAAGTGTCTCCGAACACCTGTGATGACTCGAGAGCTTCGCCTCCATATAAAAGGACCTCCTGTCTGCTGTTATCGTAGGCCATTGGAGCCGGCCCACGCGGAGGAGGACTGGCGACGGGGAGCTTCTTGGTCCAGGTTGTGCCATCCCAAACCCATGTATCTCCCAGTGAAGAGCCGTTACTCCCTCCGAAGAGAACAACCTGGCCATGTGCAGTGTCATACACCATGCTGTGGAGCCACCGCGGAGGTGGGCTGGATGCTGGGAATCGCTGTGACCAAGAGTTCCCGTCCCACACCCATGTGTCATCAAACAGGGTGCTGATGCCTGCACCCCCGAAAAGCACAACCTGCCCTCGAGCCTGATCGAACACCATTGCTGAACCGGACCTAGGAGGCGGGCTAATCGCCGGCGCTTTACTAGTCCACTTCGTGCCATCCCAAACCCACGTATCATTAAGTTGCGAAGCTGTATACCACTCATCCCCTCCGAATACCACCACTTGATTATGCGCTCCATCATAGGTCATGGCGAAGTAGTCTCTGCCCGGGTTTGGGCCTGCACCTGTCACCTGACTCCAAGTCCCGGTCTGTGCAGGGCAAATAGTGGCAGTGGAGATAATGATTAGGATTGACAATCGTCTAGCGCACACCACTGCCTCACTTCTCGAATTGCGCCGTAGCATGACTTACCTCCCACCAGCAGCGATTCGCGGGATTCAAAAGTGTGACACGATTGGAATAGGGGCCGTATGGACCCCTCAAGGAAAGCCAAAATCATGAGGGAAATCGACGCACCGCCGATTCAGGCACGAAGCGTACAGCGCACCCGGCGGAATGTCAAAACAAATTCACCGGCCCCCTGGTCACTCGGGTTTACACGCAAGTAACTGGGATGCAGAAACCTAAATCACATTACCTGCGAGCTCCGTGATTTCATGTGAAAGGTGCGATTTCAGGGAATCGCCCCGCCATTTTGAAGATGGCCCAGACTAAATTGAGCCCTTCCGACCATCCAACTCAATCTGCTTTCAACGGCTCGCAGCAAAGGATCTTGAGGGACCTATTTACAGATTCCGACTGGGTGACCAACACAATGCCCGATTTGGAACTGCCTCGCAACGATTGCCAAATGGCGGTTCCCGACGGCGGACTTTGCTGCTTGATCGCCGTAATATCCGACCTGCCCAACTCATACAGACGGCCAGAAAACCACGCCTACCAACCGCAGACACCTTGACCGGCAGCAATGCCGAACAGGGCTCGCTCAACTCACCGCGTTCATATGCCCGCCGCCACTTGAAGACTTGGTTGGCGTTCATGCCATGCGCGCGAGCTACTTCATCCGTTGGCATCGCACCGGGTTCAAGCTGTGCTGGAAATGGCTTTCACGCAAACATCCCGTTGTCGGAAGGAAGCCCAAGAGCAAGGAACTGCGTGATCTCATTTTTCGCATGGTGGCGGAGAATCGCACTTGGGGTGCACCTCGGATTCACGGCGAGTTGAAGATGCTCGGCTTCGATATCTCCGAACGGACAGTCTTGCGCTGGATGCGGAAGGCGCCTCGCGACTGCGAGCCGGCAAGACGATGGGCGGCGTTCCTCAACAATCACCGAGAGGCCATCACAGCCATGGACTTCTTCACGGTGCCAACGCTTACTTTCAAGGTGCTCTATTGCTTTTTCGTGATAAGCCATGACCGGCGGCGTATTCTCCACTGCAACGTCACTCTGCATCCGACAACAGCTCGGGTGACTCAGCAACTCCGGGAGGCCTTCCCTTACGATTCCGCGCCAAGGTATCTTGTCTTCGATCGCGAGCATACGTTTCAAGGTGAGGTTCTGGAGACTGCTGAGAGTCTGGGTGTCATCCCTGTGCGCACCTCGGTTCGAAGTCCTTGGCAGAACGGAGTGGCAGAACGCTTCGTGGGCCATTGCAGACGAGATCTTCTCGACCATGTAGTCGTGCTCAATGAGCGGCATTTGAAACGGCTCATGAGGTCGTACATCCGCTACTACCACGAAGACCGCACTCACCTCGGGCTGCACAAGGAGAAACCGGCCGATCGGGAGGCACTGAACCCCGGCGCTGACTGCAAAGTCATTTCCATGCCGAGGCTCGGCGGCTTGCATCACCGATACGACCTCGCGGCCTAAAGAACTTGCCTCCGGCTTTAGCTGTCTCATTTCGAAAGCACTCGGATCGGTTGTGTCTGCTTCTCGAAGAGGAGCAATTTCGATCCCTTTTTCATTCGAAATCGCAGTCTCTGCGAGCCGGGCTGCGCGGGAAAGGCGGCGTATGATGGGCTCCACAGCGTCGTTTGGACGATCAGAGTCGGCCTGGACTGGGTTTTGGCGAGGCACAGGTACGAATTGGAGTCCTACAATCGATTCAAGAGAGGCGATCTTTCTCCTTTTCCAGAAGGAGATGATCGCGTCGTTCGGGGCGGGGCATGGAGCAGTGATGGACGTCACAATTTCCGGTGTGCATATCGATGGAAGGCGTCACCTTGTCAGCGCGACTATTCGAACGGCTTTCGCTGTGCCGAGGGCCTATGATCCAGTACGTCGTAAAATTGAAGTTCATTACGATCTCTATCGCATATCCGGGGGCCGTCCACTCAGATGATCGTGTTCGCTCTACGCTAAGGTTCGACGTGGCCGTCATTCTCTTGGCCTCGCGTTCATTCCCTTCCGTTGCTGCCCCGCGTGGTCGGACAGTGACGCGGTCGTGGGGCTCTTGTGCTCGTTACGGCTGCGTTGGGGTCGAAAGCGTGCAGATTCTTTCTCGAGTCCAGAAACGAGCAGACAATTAATGTTCCTCTCCAAGCAGCGAGGGATTGCCAAGAAGATCTTCTGGGATTGAAAGGCTTTCGCTCGACTGTTTGAGCTTCCCTAGGAGGGAACTCTCCGATAATGAACCTACAGCGCTTCGGCTAACAGCCGATTGCTCTGCCATTTTGCCATTCAAGTTCGCCTGATTGGAGCATCTCGCCCCGATTAGTTAACTTTCTGATAGCAGGTCGTTGCTAACCTTGAAGGCCTCCACCCCATGCGGATTGAGTCCATGCGCACGCCAGAATACGCCGCACGCTGGCCTCCGAGATGCCCACTTCACGGGCCATGGTCCGCGTCGACCAGTGCGTGGCGTTTGCCGGAGTTGTCTGCGTTGTCTTGGCGATCAGCTGCTCGACGGCGGCGGAGGAAATGGCCGGTGTCCGGCCGGGCCGGGGTGCGTCCTTGAGTAGGCCTTGAACGCCCAGAGAAAGGAACCGCTCGCGCCACAACGCCGCAATGCGCACGCTGATCTTCAGCTCGGCCCCAATCTGAACATTTTGCAACCCGTCGGCAGCCAGCAATACGATGCGGCTCCGCGGAGCTACCCGCACCGGAACCGACCGGCGACGGGCCAGCTGCTGAAGTTGTCCCCGAGTGGCTTCATCCAATGCAACGGACGAGGCAACGCGCATGTCGGGGTCTCCTCATTATAAGATGAGTTCCTGCACTTAATTGATTCTATTTATGACGCACTACGCTAGTCACAGCGCCATTTCTTTCTATTCCTGACAAGAAGGAGAAGGCCAAGACTGTTTAATCTTTTACAAATAAAAAGGATTCTGTTGCTTTACTCGGGTCTCCGGCGTAGCATGGCCTCATTCAGATTTCATCCCTCCCCAAGTTCCGGGCCACTCACTTCCACCGTGTCATTGAGGCTTGGAAGAGAAGCTTATGTCGCCGAATTCGAACCGATCCTTCCTTATAACCATCCCTCACCATGAGCTGCCAAGGCAAAAGACTGCAACAGATACTGATCTGGCCGAGACAAACCAACAACGCACTCACTTTCTATCCTTCTTTTTCCTCTTCTCTGCCTACGCATTGTTGGCACCACTCTTGGCTGCTTCGCAGCAGAACGGGCAGATTGGACTCCCAGTCGTCTTCGTGCACGGGATTTGTGATTCGCCTGACAGCTTCCTCCCGATTGAATCTGCAGTTAAGCTGACGCTTCGCAATCACTACCCCGCCCTATATCCACCGGCGACCGCACCATACTCAGACGAGTATGTCACCTTTTATCACCGCCCCAATGTGTGGTTCCAAAAGCCTACCGCCGATCTTAGTCAAAATGAAACACACGACCCCGTTAGTTCGGTACCAAGCGCGACTCGCTTCTTTCTCGTTGCGTTGGACGACCCGAGTCAATCGTCCTATACGGACTTTGACCCTCTGACTGTGATGGGGGTTTCCATCTATGGAAAAGGAAACGAGCTGGCGAATATTCTATGGAGAATCAAGCAGCTAACAGGAGCTCCGAGAGCGATTGTGATTGGCCATAGCATGGGCGGCCTTGACGCCCGCGCATACATCGAAGAAATAGCGAGCCCCTATGGAGAAGCTGGTCCGCCCGTACCCTACTACAACGACATACACACACTCGTAACAATCGATACTCCCCATGGTGGATCTCTCCTTGCGGGACTCTCCTCTGGTGAGATTTCAGTCAATCTCAGTTTTTGCGCTGGAAATGACTCCGTCGACAAATCCGAGCTCAACCCGGCCGGCTTTGACCCCGTTACCGGGGCTTGGAGCATAATTCCACAAATCAACTACTTTGCTACGCCAAGTGAACAGCACGCATTCCCTGCGGCGCCGCTACCGCCGCTACTGACCATAACTTCAATCGCAAGTTATTGGGATAACATTCGGCGAATCGACGATGGCACCGACGACGTTCTTTTGTCCGCAACGCAGGACGCTAAATCGAACCTCGCCGACCCGACAACAGACTCGGCTAGCTCCCTCGACTCCGTGGATGATACGTTCACGGACGGCTTCACAGAAAATGGCAGCTCCGGGAATACCTGCGGGACGTTAGCGGCCCCCCTACACCTTCTCACGTGTACCGGGAGCTCCCAACAGACATTCGGCATAATCGAGTCTTCGATATTCCCGTTCGCTGTAATGAGCCAGGGACTACAGATTACCCCGCTGACCGGAACACAAGTTGCTTCCGGCGGGTCATTGTCCTTCTCCATTGGTAGCGCCGATGCCGTTGTGTGGAGCATCCTCGAAGGACAGAATGGAGGGACAATCGATGAGTCGGGGAACTATACAGCCCCAGCGAACCACACTGGATCGACAGAGACCTTCCATATTGTCGCGATTGACGGGACTGACGCTTCTCGATATGGGCTCGTATCGGTCCAAGTCCTAGGCAGCGCCACTAGGACAATGAGTTCTATCGCCGTTTCAGCATCTGCCTCGCAGGTCCCTGTCGGCGCCCCACTCTCATTGAGCGCGGCAATCCAAGCAAGCGGCGGGGTCCCAACCGGCACAGTCGCATTCTATGACGGAAACACCCCACTCGCAACGAGAATCCTCGACGATTCAGGGGTAAGTATTTATAGCACCTCCAGCCTTTTGCTTGGATTTCACACTATTACGGCCAAATACAGCGGGGACAGTAACTATCTGCCGTCAAGCTCAAGCGCGATTACGATAGCTGTAGTCGCAATTGATCCTCAGTTGAGCGTGACGCCGACGAGCGGCACTTCGGGCCAAACCAGCTTTGTGAAGACAGATACTGGGTTCACACCGAGTGGCGCCATTGTACATACTGCTACTCTTCCTGGCGGGGGCCAAGACAGCTTCCAGTCGACTGCGGATGGCAACGGACGGTATCAGTACTCCAGGATCTATTCGGTTCCTGGGAATTACAGCCAGGTCGATACTGACGTCACATCGGGCCAAAGTACTGCTCCCGCTGTTTGGGTTGTCTCATCGCAAGCCTCAAATGGCTTCTCGCTACAAGCGAGCCCCTCGGCACAGACTGTCGTTCAAGGTGCCTCGGTCTCGTTTAATGTCGCGACTACGACCACCAGCGGATCCGCCCAGACTATTGCGCTCACCGCAACGAACCTTCCATCCGGGCTTGCAGCTTTGTTCAGTCCGGACAACGTTATGTCTGGTGCGGCATCGACATTGACGGTTAGCGCCGGACCTGCGGCGCCGGGCGGCACATACACTCTGACTATCGTCGGCAGTGGAGTGAGTACGTCTCATTCCACTCAATTCTCGGTCACTGTCGTTCCGTCGGCCACCGGTCCCGTTGCGAGTCTTTCTCCTTCGATCGTAAGATTTAACGACGAGTCTGTAGGATCGGTCAGTCCGCCTCAGACCGTTCGCTTGATGAACTCCGGGAGCGGCCAACTCAGTGTAAGCATGATCTCGCTCGCGGCCGGAAGTGATTACGCGCTGAATCTTCCAATACCCGCACCACCGATGATCCTGAACCCACTTGTCCCGTATGACATCCAGGTTGCAGTCGAGCCGACGACGACTGGATCTCGCCCCGGTCAGATCTGGATATGGGACAACGCCCCGGACAGCCCGCAGGTCGTAAATTTGACGGGAAACGGGACACCCGGGCAACCCACAATGGCGACGATCAATGTAAACGCAACGCTTAACGGGATCGCCCTGCCGACAGGCTCCAACGTGTACAACTATACCCTCTCAGGTCCCAATTCCTATTCCGGCGAGGGACCCTATTCATTTTCAGTTGTCCCAGGAACGTACTCTATCGCCTTCTCTGGCTTTCCAGGATATCTGACCCTTTCCAGCGCCACGCCCTCTACCAGTCAATCCGTTTCTGCAGGTGGATCGATCACCTTCACTCTCAACTTTACTGCACCTAACGACTTCTACCCGCCTGATTTCTTCTTTCCTAGCGGAAGCGACAACGGGACTCCCCAGGTGGTACCGGCCGGTACGACGGCCTCATATTACGTGGGGTTGGGAAATCCTCCTGCCGGGAATGCGTCGGTACCCATTGCGCTTTCCGTCGCCGGAGTTCCACCTGGATCAACGGCGGTCTTCGATCCTGAACCCATGTACACGGGCTACAGCGGCACTCTGACAATCTTTACTAGCGAATCAGAGACTCCACAGGGAGTCTACACTCTCAGTCTTGGCGGCACGAATTCAAGTGGCTTGTATCACGGAAACGCGACTACTTCCTTAGCCGTCACGGGACCACCAGCCACGCCTGTGAGTCTTATAAGCCAGAACAACGCGGGAGCCCCCGCTAACTCCGCGAGTTCGAACTGGTCGGCACCGATGAGCAGTGATGGGCGATACGTGGTGTTCAACTCCAGCGCTACGAACCTTGTTCCCAGTGGAACTGCAGGTGTATTCATTCGTGATCGGCAGGCTGGCAAGACAACGTTGGCCAGCGTTTCCAATGCCGGCGTCGCCGCCGATGGATTCTTTGGCGCCAGTACGGCAATTAGCGGCGATGGTCGATTTGTGGCATTCCTTTCCACGGCGGACAATCTGGGATTAGGAGTTCTAATGGGAGGCTTGAACCGAGCCGTCTATATCCGGGATACCGTGAATGGCGCTACGGAACGAGAGGACTTGGCAAGCGATGGGACGGCTAGTGACGGAGACAGCGTTGGCGTCGCCGTCAGTTCGGACGCGCGGTTCGTCATCTTCCTGTCAAACGCGACTAACCTCGTGGGTGGGACAACTGGATATCAAGTTTATCGACGTGATCGGCAAACGAGGAGCACGATCCTCGTCAGTGTCGGTAACGACGGTTCACCGGCCGACAGCGGCATATCGAGCATCGCAACAAATGCTGACGGACGGTTCGTTGCATTCGATTCCGCAGCAACGAACCTTGTCGCACAGAGTACCGGTGGCTTGAACGAGACGTTCTTGCGCGATGTCCTCAACGGCACCACGATCCTCATCAGCGCGAGCGCCGATGGAATCCCAGCGAATGCGCGAGTTTACGACAGCGGAGGCGGGACGTTTGGCCCCATAGTGATCAGCGCGGATGGACGCTATATTGCTTTCAACTCCATGGCCACGAATCTCGTGCCTCAGTCTGTGGATGGAAGCGTCTTCCATCTTTATGTCCACGACACGGAGACTCTGCAAAACATCCTCGTGGATTCAGATTCGACTGGCATCCCTCTAGGAGGAGCATCAGCATTCAATTTTGAGGGCATGAGTGCTGACGGGCGCTTTGTCTCGTTCCATGCGTTTGGTCAGGTGCTCGTGCGAGATATTATCTCGCAGCAAACCCAGGTTGTGAGTGTTGCCGCAGACGGATCTCCGGACAATTCTCCCCCGATCTCTACCCCGGAGAGCGCCATCAACCCTGGAGGGGAATTCGTGGCCTTCCCGTCGGCCTCAACGAATCTTGTTGCGAGCAATTCGAATGGAATCGCAAGCGTATACGTAGCAAGAAACCCGTTCATTGGAACTACGTACCTGCAGTCTGTGATCCTCTCTTCCTCGCCAACTGCTGGAGGCGGCAGCATTAACGGGACGGTCACGCTGAGCACAGCAGCGCCCCCCGGCGGAGCAGTTGTCGCCATTTGGTCGGACAATTCTGCTGTTCAGTTGCCCGCCGCCGTGATTGTGCCGCAGGGCGCAAAAAGCGCCGGCTTCACAGCAAGCACCTCGCTGGTCTCTGCCGAGACAGGATTGACAATCGTCGGCTCTCTCAACGGCGGTTCAGCATTTGCTCTCTTGACACTGGAACCGGTAGGCGAACTAAACGTCAGCCCTGCGGCATGGGATTTTGGCTACCAAGCCATAGGGAGCTCGAGCATCACTCAATCCTTTGTGGTCACGAATGTGGGTACGGCAAGTCTTGAACTGAACTCGGTGCAGCTTTCCACGGGAAAGGCCTTCTCATTGAACGCAAGCACCTGTGGCACTAGCCTGGCGGTGGGAGCGAGCTGTGCGATCTCAGTCACATTCGCACCAGATGCCGCTGGAGTGGCCTCGGACTCGCTGCAGATCAGCACTGGGAATCCGGCCGCGATTCAGTCCATCGCTCTGAGCGGAATTGGGTCGACGCCAGTCGTGAGTATCTCTCCCGGTTCTCTCGGATTCGGTAGTCAGACTATGCCGGGGACAGCTGTCCAAACAGCAACGCTTACGAATAGCGGGAATGCGACCCTGTCAAACATCTCAGTGAGCATTTCGGGGGCGAATCCAAGCGATTTTACGCTCAAGAATGACAGCTGCAGTGGAGCACTTTTGCCTCCCAACAGCAACTGCAAAATTGTGGTCTCATTCGCTCCGATGGCCAAAGGGATCCGGACCGCTGTGCTGAAGGTTGCGGATAATGCCTCGGGAAGCCCCCAGACTACAACGATGAGCGGTACCGGGATTCAGTCGATGCCGGTCATTACTTGGAAACCAACGATTCAGTCACTCGTCTATGGAACGCCCTTAAGCTCGAGCGTCTTGGACGCTATTGCTTTCGCTAATGGGTCGAAGGTAGCCGGGAGGTACACGTATTCGGCCTCTTTGAGCGGTGGACCATTCCGTGTCGTGACCGAGGCGACTATCCTCGGGGCAGGACGTTACAGCCTCGCGGTCAACTTCGTTCCAACGGACTTTGTGGACTACGCGACGGCCAGGGCTGCAGCGGTTATAGCCGTTAATCGGGCGCGGCAGGTCATCGACTTTGCTCAGCCCGCGTCTCCCGTTGTCTATGGCCTCGCACCATTCAGACTTAAGGCCACGGCAAGTTCAGGATTGCAGGTCTCCTTCAAGCTGCTGTCTGGTCCTGCGAATCTGAGTGGGAATGCGTTGACGATCACCGGGGCTGGCACCTTGACAGTTGCTGCAACTCAGGCCGGGAATGGAAACTTCGAACCCGCCTCGGCAGCAACGCGAATGATCACTGTGCGTCGGGCAACCCTGACAGTCAAAGCCAACGACCTCTCGATGAAGCAAGGCTCTAAGCTTCCGACCCTCACCTATCGAATCACTGGATTCGTCCGCGCAGACACACAGCAATCTTCGACGGCGGGCCAACCACGACTAACCACGGCAGCGACCTCAAAATCGGAACCTGGATCGTACCCGATCAAGGTGTCAATTGGAACGTTGACGGCCAGGAAATACACTTTCACCCTCCTCGGCGGCACAATGTCCGTGACGAAGTGAGAACGAAACCCACGTCACTCAGAAGACAAACGATCACACCAGATGGCGCAAACGTTAGGCTTTGGCAAACATGCGCGTAGGACGGTGGAATGGCTCCTTTTCAATGAAACCTGGTTAGGTATGGCGGTTGATCGATAGGGGCCGGGTGTTTCAGCTCCTTTCGAGGAGGCCGCGAGGTAACCGTATGGCGATCCCCTCTTGACTGCCGCCTCATGACCGGTCGAAGAGATCAGCGAAGTGTCCACGTATTTTCAAGTGGACACTTATGGTAAGTGTTGGTGAGGCAGCTTAGGAAGTGTGGGTCTGGAGGTCGGCAGCGATGTTCCAGGGCAGCAAGTCGGCGATGCGGTTGACGGGGTGCTCGGCGATGCAGGCGAGCACAGTGCGGAGATAGTGTTCCGGGTCGATGCCGTTGAGCTTGGCCGAACCAATGAGGGAGTAGATCGCGGCGGCGCGCTCGCCACCTGTGTCGGACCCGGCGAACAGGTAGTTCTTTCTGCCCAGGGCCACGACGCGCAGTGCGCGTTCGGCGCTGTTGTTGTTGATCTCCAAGCGCCCGTCGTTGATGTAGCCCGTGAGCGCTCGCCAGCGCGATAGTGAGTATCGGATCGCACTTGTGGTTTCACTCTTGGGCGAGAGATGCCGCACGGCCTTCTCCATCCACTTGTGCAGTTCGTCGATGAGCGGCCGGGCTCGCGACTGTCGGACCTCGTGCCGAAGGTCCGCTGACTTGCCGCGGATATCGTCTTCAATCGCATACAGCGCAGCGATCCGAGCCATGGCCTCAGTGGTGGTCGGCGAGGCGTGGATGGCTTGGATCTCGTGGAATTTGCGCCGTGCGTGCGCCTAGCACGCCACCTCGTAGATGCGGCCTCCGCCATACAGATGATGGAAGCCCGCATAAGCGTCGGCTTGCAACGCACCGGTGAAATCCTTCAGATGCGGCTTTGGATGATCGACCTTACGATCCTCCGAGTAGGCGAACCAGACGGCAGATGGAGTCTGCTCCCCGGCGGGACGGTCATCGCGCACGTAAGTTCATAATCGTTCAATTTTGGTCTTGCCGTTGCCGGGCGCCAGCACCGGAACCGGCGTATCGTCGGCGTGCAGCTTCTGGGCGGCCATAGCGTGATCGCGCAGCGCGGAAACAAGCGGCGCCAGCAGTTCACTGGTTGCGCCCACCCATCCTGCCAGCGTGGAACGGTCCAGATCGACGCCTTCGCGGACGTAGATCTCGGCCTGGCGATAGAGCGGCAGATGATGGCCGTACTTCGACATCAGCACTGTACGCGCCAGAGCAAAAATAGACCACTTTGCGCCGCGCAAGCGGCGTGACGTGGCGGAGTAAAAGTGGATCGCCGCCGGATTCTGGTTTCACGGACAACCGGGGCCGCAGGGGTGACGAGGGAGATTCGTTGCCGTTGAGGGGCCGTGTTTGCCGTGGGACACCGGAGGCATGTACACGGTGGAGTTGTATGCGCAGGTACGTCGAGCAGTGCTGGTTGAGGGCAGGAGCCAGCGGGCGGTGTCGGCAGAGTTCGGACTGGCGCGGTAGACGGTGCGGAAGATGCTCTCGTACTCTGCTCCGCCGGGCTACCAGCGCCAGAGGCCGGTTCACCGGCGGAAGCTTGGACCGTGGCAAGGCGTCATCGACGCCATCCTGGAAGATGACAAGCAGAGGCCTAAGAAGCAGCCGCACACGGGCAGGCGTATCTTCGAGCGGCTGCGGACCGAGCACAGGTATACGGGCGGCTACACGATCGTGAAGGACTACGTGCGGCAGTCGAAGCTCGGCGGCGAGAAGATGTTCGTGCCGCTGAACCATGCGCTGGGCGAAGCGCAGGCGGACTTCGGCGAGGCGCTTGTGATCGTGGCCGGGATCGAGCGCAACGCGCACTACCTGGCCATGGACTTGCCGCATTCGGACGACTGCTTCGTGGCGGCCTTCCCCGCCGAGACCGCGGAGGCTTTCCTGGAAGGCCATGTGCGCGCCTTTGCCTATTTCGGCGGCGTACCCAGGCGCATTCTGTACGACAACACCAAGCTGGCGGTGGCGCGCATACTGGGCGACGGGGAGCGACAGAAGACACGCGCCTTTTCCGAGTTGCAGAGCCACTACCTGTTCGCGGAGAAGTTCGGCCGTCCCGCCAAGGGCAACGACAAGGGCAAGGTGGAAGGCCTGGTCGGCTATGCACGGCGCAGCTTCATGGTTCCGATTCCACGCGTATCGAGCTGGGAAGAGCTGAACGAGCATCTGGAAGCCGAGAGCCAGCAGCGGCGCGAACGGCGGCTGCGCGGCCACACCGAGACCATCGGGGAACGCTTCGAGCGCGACCGTGCCGCGATGTTGCCGCTGCCGGCCACGCCCTTCGAAGCCTGCGAGAAGATCACGGCGCGAGTCAGCCCGATTTCGCTGGTCCGCTATCGCACCAACGACTACTCGGTGCCGACCGAGTACGGGCATCGCCAGGTGCTGGTGAAGGGATATGTGCATTGCGTGGCGATTCGCCTGCGGCAGCGAAGTCATCGCCCGTCACCAGCGCAGCTATGAACGCCAGACCGCGGTCTACGATCCGTTGCACTACCTGGCGCTGCTCGAACACAAGAGCCGGGCGCTGGATGAGGCCGCGCCGCTCATGGGTTGGCAGTTGCCGGAGTGCTTCGTGCATCTGCGGCGCTTGCTCGAAGCAAGGCTCAGGAAGCGCGGGGGGCGCCAGTCTAAGAGATGCAGATCACTTCTTCTGTCTCACATATCTCTTGGGCGTCGCGCGTAAGTGTTTTTCAAACACGCTTTAATCAGTTATCGGTCCGCCTTAACTTTAGCAATTTCTCTTTCGAGCTCAGACGTTATCTGGCTAAAACGAGTCACGAAACGCCGCGCACCGCTATATCCATAATGGTCAACAAAGACCCAGAATTTCGGCAGCACTATTCTAGTTACCTCGGGGGATTTATCGTCATTGCCCGATAGCAGCGTCGTCCAATAATGCATGTATGGAGTCAGGTCCTCTGGCTTCACAACCCTCGCTTCAATGAAGCTATTGAATCTCTCTAGGTAGCCTAAAAAACTGTCGAAGATTTCTCTGATCGCCGCTCGCGGTCTTTCGTAGTGTTCATTCGGATCAGTCCCAAGCGCATCGGCCACAAGCTCGTAATTCACCCAAACTCGCATATCCTTGTCACTGTCCGCCCGATACCGATAAAGCGCCATTTGTTTTCGGCTCCAATCTAGCATTACCATTGCGGCCTTGGCTGCTTCATCCTCAACGAACATCTTCATCTCGTTCGCGACGAATTCGACGCGCTTCCATTGTTGGGCTTTGCTGTATTGCCACAAGCCTACGCAGAAAGCAGCAGCTGCTCCGATGAGCGACACAACAAATTTGAGGAATTCAGTCCAATCAAAGCCCTTTGCCTCTTGTAGCAATTGGACTGTAATGTCAGGTGTCATTGCGTCTCCTATCTTGGCTAAAGCTGGCACACGTTGTTCTCATGAGCGTTTCGTCGAAAAGGAAGCTCGCTCTTTAAATGTCGGCCCACCGCTCATCCCATTCTCGAACCGTCTAAGTCTTGCACACAAATATGCATCTTGGAATCGAGGGTCGGCGCCCAATTGCACTGGCACCGCTTGAGCATCGCACTTAGGAGGAACCTATGTCTCGTCCTGCGTACTCTCGGGCGCCGCCGCTTGCTCCTCCCCGGTCACGAGATTGGCCCAGACTGTTCGGGTCATCCCATTTAAAGGATGAATAGCACGATCGGTTACCATCCACTTCCCGCTACCTTCATCGGTCTCCGGAAAGAGCTCATACATTAGGCCCTTGGGTGTAAACCTATACCCGATGACCGAAACTTCTCTTGGCCCGTCTTCGGATGTATACATCGCCTTTTCTCCAGCCGCAATGATTTCAACCCAGTCATCAGGCGTGCTCAATGGCTCGATCGCCAGCCCACTGGTGACGGCGACTTCTTCCATCTTCGAAAAGGCTTCATAAAGTGCCTCCAGTTGCTTTGCAGTGTCCGCCATGCCATCTGTTTGGCTGTAGTCAATCGCCGACCTGATCGTTTGAGAGAAATTATCCGCAAGGCGCTGTGTCAGGCGCAGACTGCCATCTACGGCGTCATAAATGCAGAGTCCTTGACATTTCTTGCTGGTGCCGAACGGGGTCTGCTTCGCATGGAAAAAGCCGATGCCGATGTCCCTTTCCTGCACTCCGTAATCGATACAGAATGCTCGAAGGATTTGAACCCCGATTTCCTCCAATGATCCGGCTCGATCAGGCTGGTACAAGCAGACTCCTGTCGTTTCAAAAAAACGAGTCAATTCACGACGATACCATTCCGAGGCGGGGCCATACAGATGCGGTTCCAACCTCGTCCGGCCTCGCATCTCTTGAAACCCGGTAACGCGTTCACTGACCTGCAACTCCGCCTCAGCAAGAAATCCCCCTGGTGAACCGAAAAGTCGGAGAACCCCGCCATTGAACTTTGGGAATACGGTGGTGTTAGCTATCGGCCGCGTTGTCCAGAATTTGGTTCGACGCGCAGACAGCTTTCCGTCGCGCATATCCATTCGGATGACCCGAAATGGGCGCGCCATATAGTAGTAAATCGCGCCTGGGTAGGCCTCTCGAAGCATTTGAGAGAATGTGACATTGCCGAGATTCTCACCCTGCGGCGAGTTGATTTTGAAGTCCTTCTCGATGCCGCTGCGCAACGGAAATTCTCGATGCGGGCCGGCCTGAGCCCTCTGCTTCAATGGGTAGAGATCCGCAGGTACCGTCTCCACGGGATTCAACTCATTCTCGAGGAGTCGTCCAAAACTCGATGGCAACGTCGAAAACGACACCTTGTCCGCAGAAGTCAGTCCCAACTCCGAACACTCCAATGCTGCACATAGGACGTTGGCGTACTGTAGATATCGGTTTTCGAGATATAGCCAACTTGGTTCAAGTGGCTTGGCCATGTATTTCGCAAGGCCTTGCTCGATCCCGGAAATGACCCCCTTCGTATCGATGACAAGGCATGCACCTTCGCGTCTTCGGCCTGCACGTCCGAGCCTTTGCCGGAAGGCCTTCAGGGAAGGCGGAAGACCAAGCAACACAACAAGATCAATTTCGCCAATGTCAAGTCCAAGTTCCATCGCACTCGTCGACACGACGCCACCGAGTTTTCCTCTATACAGAGCGTCCTGGATTTCCCTTGCATCTTCGGCTTCATAGCCGGCGCGGAATGGGAGGATCGCCTGAGGCCCGGTCGGCTCCTGTCGAGCGGCGCGCTCTTCGATCTCATCCTCGGAATCCGATTCATCGTCGGCTAACGCGGCCTGTGATTCGACCCGCATCGTCGCAGCGACCATCTGCTCAACCATCTTTCGTGAGTCGCTGAATGCAAGGAAGCGTCCACGATCGACAGCTGCCAAATTCTTTAGAAGCTCGACGAGCTTGTCGTAGCCGGGGTCTCCTGCCACGAACACTTGGCGTTCAGGGGCCGGCGATCCTTCATCGTCTTGAGTGATTGAAACTGCGCTTCGACCCGTTAATTGAAAGATGAAGTCAGATGGCCTTCCCAGCGTGGCGGTGCTGCACAGCACCCGGTGACTTCCAGTTGTGGCATCGAGCCGGCGCATCAAATAGGCCGTGTTCGTGCCAAATACGCCTTCGTAGACATGAGCTTCATCCAGGACAAGAAGGCGCAGTGCAGATCGAAACATCGATATCTGCCTCTCCCTCAGATTGGGCATAAACCAAGCATGCGCAACGTCTGGTGTCATAAGGACGATTCGACTCGCGGCGAGTATCTCTCCGCGAGAATCGATCGAAACGTTGCCGTCAATAAGTCCGACACCGATCGTCGGATCATGCCGGGTCGCCGACTTCCATTTTGCGATCTGGTCCCGAATCAGCGCTTTAGCAGGGTATAGGGCCAGCACCCTCGCGCTCGGATCTTTCGCAAGCGTGTCCATCGCCGCAGTGATGAAGACGAGGCTCTTCCCCGACGCGGTTGATGTGGAAAGCGCTACATCTCGTCCATCGAGAAACGCGTTGATTGCGAGTGCCTGATGGCGAAACAACCCCGATGGATAGTCTTGCTTGAGCCTCGCGACAACGCTTGGGTGCAGACGATCTGGAATCGCACGATAACTCGCTTCACGGACCGGCAAAGTCAGAGATTGGACTATTTGGATGCCAAGCCCTGCAGCAATTGCACGCACTATATCCGCATTTAAGCCATCGGACGGCATGAAGTCACCTCGATTCTCGGGTCCGTGGGGTTTTTGTAAGCGGAATTATACTCCAAGTCCATGTTCACCCGTGTGACCTCAGAGCGAGAATAGGGACTCGAGCGTTTACGAACCGAGGATTATGCGTCTTGCTTATGCCCGACGTGAGGGCCCCACCAGCTTGGCAACAAGCACGGCAAGCGCCCCGATAGTTGTAAGCCGATTCCCGCCTCGGTGCTTAGAATAGAGATGTGTGCAATGACGAGTCGACAACAAAGGCTATATGAGGAAATACTTCGCGCGGGCGTCAGCTACCAGGTCCGAGTGTCGCCCAAACGAGTGGAGAGATGCCCTGGCGCTGATTCGTGATGGATATATCGAATTTGCCGGAGAACGGGCCGCCAACGGCTCTTTCGAGGTGCGGGCGACTGTGGAAAACATGCCTCCTCATCTTCGCCCGGATGTGATCTCGGACCAGAGCATGAACAGCCACCCAAGGGGGGATATTCAGTGAAGGAACACCAATATCCGCAATTGTCATGGCGCAGTCCTATTGAGTTATGGTGGAGTCTTCCTTCGGGGAGCACTTGCGGGCTGACTCCTAATCCGAAGTGACTTCGAACATCCGCTAGTCTCATGCACCAGGATCGGTCGACATCCGTGCCGGGCTGCAAGAATGCAGAGACATTCTCGTAACACTCCCAAGCGCACGGATATCGCCTCCGCCTTCGAACCCTTCATTGCATCTCTCGAGTTGCCCCGTAATTGGCCGAGGCCCTCTTCAATTCATTCCTCAAGTTCGTTACGTCCGGGACAATTCGACCGCGCGCTCTGCATAGAGGCACGATTATCGAACGAGACGGTTGGCGGTCTGAACAGCCGACAATGCAGCTCACGGCATCCTAGCCAACATGGTCAGCTAAATCCCCGGTTGGTGGCGAACAGAGTGAGTCGAACTCGGCACGCGGCAAACAAACAACTCGGACGCAGATCGAAGCACCGCCGACTGTGCGGGAGATTTGAGAGCAACTCGGCTGACCATGACCAAGGTGGGGTCCACCTTGATGCCGCTGGCCCGCTCAATTCTCGATCTTTTCCGATGATCGAGGCTTGCCCCCCGCCCGTCTCGTCGCTCGAACATTCGGGCGTGATCCCTGATCACTGCGGCCAATGGAGAGGCGGAACTCCTGCTCCCCTTGCCTGGCTGGCACAGAATCCAGTTGCACGACTTCACAGTCGCCAAATTGCTTCGACAACATTCGAATCAGCCGAAGCAAAGCTGAATTCTGGGGAGTCGTAAAAGAAAGTGTAGTGGCTCCAGTGCGCTCCATAAGGTCACGTAGATAAGCTGCAAAATACTCAAGTGCGAATGTACAGTCTGGCGACGTAGCGCCAACCTGCCAGATGGCGATCCCGTTTTGCGGATCGCTTGTTGGCATTGCAAGCAGATAAGCCTTCAAGTTTCCGGATTCTTGCACCAGTACGCGACAATAGTCTGGATGGAAATGCACCAAGAACCACAATATGTATTCGGATGGAACAGTAACATGATGGCCTCCACGCCCAGCTCGCAGACACGCGCAAGAAACTCGAAGAAGAGCGCGCGGCCCTCGACTGGTCGAAGAGCCGCCTCGACGCCCAGCGCCGTGTCTGGGAAGCGGCGGCGGCCCAGTACCACGAACGCGGACGCAGGAACGGCGCCCGGCAGGAGCCCGGGTGGATCGTACCGATGAAAGCCACCGGATGGTCGCTCGGTGGCCTCGCACTCGGCGGCGCCCTCGGATCATTCTTCCCGCCACTCTACTTGCTACTCCCCGCAGGAACTTGGCTGGCAGCCTACCTTCACTATCGCCACGCACGCCTCCATCCGGGATACGACGAATTCAAGCGGCTGGAGAATACGCGTTTCGCCGTCACGGCCGATCAGCCGGCGGCTTCTATGCCGACCAACCCGAAGCTGCTGCCGCCTTCCGAGGAGGAGTTATGAACCGAGCCCTCCTTCGTTTGGTAGCACTCGCCGCAGTCTGTGTCGTAGCGGGTTGCGGCGATCCCCCGGCTTACACCATCTGCCTGGTCGATGTCTCAGCGTCCATCACGTCTGCGGGGTTCGAATCTGAATTCGCGGCCGTTGACGGGCTCGCCGAGCAGATGCGTCGGGGAGACCGCCTTACGCTGATCCCCATCACCGGCAACGCGATGGGGTACACGCCAGGCCACGTGATCACGCTGACCGCACCCACGTCACGTCAGCCATACGACAACGATCTTGTCCAATTCCGGGTCGATGCCCGAGCGGAAATCTCCAAGCTCCGAGCGGAGTTCACCTGTCGGCCTGCGAAGCGCTCCGACATCCTCGGGACGATCGGAGTTGCGCGTGACGAACTTGCTGCAAGCGAGGTGGATTTGGCCGCTCGGCGCCCTAGCCAGACGCTCATTATCTTCAGCGATTTCATCGAGAATGACGACCGCTATCATTTCGGGGCGCATGCAGGAGTCGCGCCGAATAGAGATGATGCCGGCTTTGCACGGCAGGTAAGGAAGGAACTCCATGGCGATCTGCCAAGGTCGCTGCGTGTGCGGCTGGTTGAGATAGAGAGCAATGAGAAACTCCGCCTTAGCCCGGATCGCCAGCGCTCGATTCGGGCATTCTGGGACGCGTATTTCGGCCCAAACAGCGCCAGGTGGACGCCGGTTGATACCGTCGTCCACCTGGACTCGCGGTAGCGCTTCAGAGCCAGTGCTCCGGCCTGATGCAATTGTTCGATCCGAGCAACGCCGGAGGAATCTTCGGCATGCGCGGATTGGTCAACGAATCGGGATCGCCGGGCCTGGGCCAATGCTCCCAGACCACATCGATGGTTATCCTGTAGCGGACGACGCGAGTGCTCGTCTCTTCCGGCGGAATGAGGTCCCCGGCGTCGAAATCGAGTCCTTCCTCTTTGATAAGCTGGGCCAGCGGATCCCGCATCCGGCGAATCTGCGGACCTTTTCCGGGGAGGAGCAGTTTGAAGAGATGGACTTCGCGTGGAACGTCCCAGGACGCATGGAGCGCGCCATGCTCCGCTGTGCCCAAGAAGAGATATTTCCGCTTGCGAGAATCTACGACCGTGGTCAATCGCTGGAAGCCATGCAGATCGCAGCGAAATATGTTCGCGGTATTTGAGTGTGGAGTGTTTTTCTCGAGGAACACATTGCGACCTTCAGCGTCTTTTGCGTTTTCAACCTGACATACACCTTACTAGACTACGGCGAAACGGTCAGAAATATGAGGCGGCACGGGTGGGGGCACATGTCCCGTGAAGGACAGTACTTCGCCGTCAGCCTTGATGACCAGCCAGAGTTGCTCCTGGGTCGGAGGGTTGGCGCGGAGCAAATTTTCGGTTCGAAGAGCGTCCTGGTATAACCCGAAAAGCTCCACCCCACCTCTCGGTATCGTATCCTCCGCCTGCTCGAAGTGCTTCGAAACGTTTGGCTTTGATGAAGCGAACAAAGCTGTGCAATAGCAATTGAGGCAGCAAAATCTGCGGTTCTCCGGGGTTCTGGCAGCTAGAAAATCGACGACAGCTCGACTATGGAGGACAAACAGCAAGCCAGGACTCCCTTGAATTTCCAACAGTTCGAAACAAGAAGGAAAGCCCGTTCACCTGGCGTTGGAGCAAATCATACCCTGTGATTCGCGACATTGGCGCCAGCGCATCCGAATCTCTTGCCAATAGTCAAATGGTGAAGATTTGTGGTGTCTATTTAGGGGTTCCAGCCTGCCTGCGCGAACTTCGACAAACTTCAGCCATCTACATACCGAAGCCGGGTTTCCCACTTTGGGTCGTTGGAGGCAGGCAGCGCTTGATTCGCTTTTTCTTCGCAGTATACTATACACAGTACTTGAGTGCATGCTGTTCGACAGAAAGGACTCGCTCTGATGTCCAATTTTCCTCAGAATTCGTGTTGAGCGGCTTGAATTGGAAGAAGGGAAATCGTACGCTGCATAGCATCATTGAACTTCAAGGACCGGACGCAGCGTGCGGGGCCAATCCTAGTCGTCGAGGAGCTTTGGCTACTTTGCGCAAGATCGAGTTGCGAGCTTTTAGATGTCAGCCCTTTCGTCTTCCGTCAATTGACCAGCCAATATGAGGCTGCCGCAACAGATAGGGGGGTTCTATGCTTAACGATCCGAAGCTACGGGATTGGAGACGGCAGGTCGGAGAAACAGGGGACTTGGCTGACATTGTCGCGGTGACACTTAGTCTTGCAAGCACTCGGCATGGTGTCTCCAAGATTAGGCTCAATGACTTTTATCGTCAGTTCGGACGATTGGCGACCAAGTTTCCTACACTGATTCCGGAGTTGCACATGACTTCGATCGCTGGTTTCTCTTATTCGAGGCCACTCGGGGAAGCGCTAGAGGAAGCGCTTCGACTTGGTCCTGACATAGCCAATCCGCGCTTTCAGTTCATTGTGGTCCAGCCCGACGATGGAAATCGCAATTTGGAGCGGATTCGAAAGAGGGCCGGACAGGACTTCATCGACAAACTGCAACCAGTTGCCGAGGATCTTGCGGCGGCAGAAAATGGAATCGATGCTTGAACCGGGTGTTCAACTGCATCAGATATACGAACGTGAAGTCCTCTAACTAAGCAGCCCCGATCAAAAGATCGGGGCGTCTTTGAGGGGTGTTTGTGTCAGACGAAGACCCGCTTCTCTCGCTACGACGCAGGGTATCGGCTGTTCTTGAAAGACTCAATGGGCCCTATCAACCACGGTATTACAGGGGAAGAAAGGTAATTCGCGACGTCATTTGGGGAATGATTGATATTTATCCTCATGAGCTCGCGCTCGTCGATTGTCCCCTATTTCAACGGCTGAGAGGAATCTCTCAGACCTCCCTTGCACTGCTGACCTACCCATCTTCAGGTCACTCAAGATTTGAGCATTCCCTAGGGGCGTTGGCAGTTGCGGATCGTGTCCTTAGGTCGCTTAGAGAAAGAGTGGAGATTTCTCAAAAAGAGATGATCGAAGTTCGACTTGCCGCGTTACTTCATGATTGTACACATGGTCCTCTTTCGCATACTTCGGAATCCTTCTATCGGTCGAATGCTATCTTTGCGCGAATCAAGAACCAATACAGCGAGCTCTTTAAGAATGCCAGCCCCTCGGAGATTCTGACTTACTGCACACTAACCTCCGACTGGTTTCAAGAGCTATGGATGAGAATTGTAAATCAATACGAAGGTGACCTTCCTGACGTTGATATCTTCCGGATCGCTACAATGATCATCGGTGCGGAAGCAAACTCGGAGCGTCCACTCTCCTCGATCTCCCCGACCCGGCGGTTCCTGCGACAGCTCATTAACGGCCCCTTTGATGTTGATAAACTCGATTATATCGCTCGAGATGGCTACTTTACGGGCCTAAGTCTCGGCATCGATGTCGAACGACTGCTATGGGTCTTAGATACATTTGAAAGCAGGATCGATGCTGTTGATACGACAAACCCAGTATTCCTTTGCGTTTCAGCATCGGGAGCTACTATCCTCGAACAGATACTCTTCGCGAAGATGCAGCTGTTTTCTTCGATCTATCATCATCACAAGGTCCGAGTTGCTCATAACGCAGCTCTTCGCTTGATGTCTCATTTGTCAGACGCTGGCGTATTAATCAAGGGCATGCCGTTGACCAGTCCGGAAACATTCATAGCTCTCGAAGATTCCGATTTGCTACACGGCTGTTTTGCTGCGGAGAATGATCCTGGAAAATCCAACGTCCTGCAGAAAGCTCTAACTCTCGCCTCCGCGATCAAGAACCGGACTCTTCCAATGCGAGCACTGGTACTCACATTTCCAGTCTGGGGACGCGATTCTGCGATGCCCGAGGAGGACTATCGGAAGGAATGGGCGAATCTACTGAAGACTCCTGGCCAACCAGAGAAGATAGCGACGCAGATCGCAGATCAAGCCGGAGTTGATCGAGATGAGGTATGGGTAGACACCCCCGACACGGTGAATCTTCAGGGAACAGGTCAAGAAGGGCTCATCAAATTTGATGAGAATACCGCGCTGCCGATTCAACAAATGTTCCCAGTCGGTGGCTGGTTATCGGCCTATCAATCTTATCGCATGATCTCCTATATTTTTACATGGGGCGACAGGAAGAAAGTGGGATTGGCCGGTCGCGAGATCCTCGAGAGCGAATACTCCATCGTGATCAATGATGTAGCGTTGAAGCTGGCGAGAATTGAATGAATGCTGAATTCGCATTCTGCTGGCGATCCGCTTCCAGAGTGGGGGGGTCTCATCAAATCGGAGCGATTCCTGCCAGCTTACTGATACGAAACCCATCCGCCGAGCCGCGCACGAGTCTCTGTGGAGTATTCATTCGTAGATGGCGTTGCGCATGCGCTCACTGAAGGTCCGGCAGGCTCGCGTGTTATCGTTCTCGGCATCACTAACCGCAGCTTCGCGCAACCTTATATATTGCTCTCCGCAGGAATTGCGGATAATCCCGGCTACTTCGGGGAACGCCTTGCCGCCGCGCGCACGGAATCATCTGAACCGGGGGTGGAGGCTGAAAACCGCCCATCTCGATCTCACGTTCCGCGCACAGATATCCTCGGCGCACTGGACCTCGCGAGTCAGATCTTCGCGCAGGAGCCAGGCGCGACGCGGAGGCAGCTGATCGTCTTCTCCGACATGCGGTAGAACACTCCCGACTTGAATCTGGAACACGTGACAGAGACGACATGGCAGTCGCTCGCCGCGTCGCCGCGCACACCGATATCGGCATTAGCGAACGTTCAAGTGTTCATCCTCGGATCAGACAGGGTTGGTCGTCCCACAGCATATTGGCGGAGTCTGCGTGCCTTCTGGGTGGATTACTTCAGCCGTACCGGGGCCAAGTTGGTGGATTACAGTGTCTTGCGAGAATTGCCTCATGCCCATTAGTGTGCCGTTCACACCTGGCCGCCCAGACATCTGACATCAAGCCCCGGACCAAGTCCAGAAAACCAACTCCAAGGTCATCCATATTCTGTAGCATCGAGCTGACTCTCGCGCGCCCAGTAAAGCATCAGAAACTCTTGTGCTGTTTCATCGCATCGAGGATTCCCTGTCTAGCGGACCGAAATCCAGGCTCCTCCCCGTCAAGTCGAATTGCGTCATCAATCTCCTTTAGCGCTGTCTCGTAGTCCCTCCTTTCTCCTGCAAGGATGCTTGCGTTCGCATGGGCGAACGCATCTTCGGGATTGAGCCGCAACGCTTCCCGCACGTCGTTCTCGGCAAGAGAAAGATTCTGCATCTTCATGTTAGTCGAAGCACGAAAACCGAGCGCGAGCGCTTCGGTCTTCCGTCTCGACCTCCCGTTGTCGGGAGGGCACGGGCCCAATTCGTTTGCGCGATCCCATCCAAACGGAGGGTCGTTTGATTTATATAGTTCAATAGCTTTCGTCAATTGCTGGACTGCCTCTGAATATGCCTCGTCTTGAATTCGATGTATACCCCATTGCACAAAAGCATCAGCATAAGTTGGCTGTATCCTCACGGCATTTTGCAGGTGATTATACGAATCGTCTTCCCTGCCGACTTTGAAAAGCACATTGGCAAGTTGGAATTCGGCCTCAGCATCAGTTGGATCGAGACTCAGAGCCTTGCTGAAATCATTAACTGCTTCCGGGTACTGGCCAGTCTCGGCATGCGAAGATCCGAGCAAGTAATATAGCGTGGAATTTCCAGGTTCGAGCGCAATGGCTCGATCAATATCCTCGAAGTCATGGCCTCCGGATAGCTCGTACGCCCCCGCACGAAGCAAATACGCGGTCGAACTTGGCGACTGTTCAAGAAGTCGACTAATCGCTGCCTTCGCGAGGTCGGGACGCTCCAATCTTATATACGAAGCCGCATCTTCAAGAAGAGCAAATCTCGCACTCTCCGGTGAGATCGCAGGGAACAGATCCGAGGAATGCTCCTCATTCGAACTCAATCGGCCGAGGTCAACCGCTGTCAGGAAGTACGAGGGACTTTGTCCCGCCTTCTCAGCGAAGGCGATGTCTTCTTTGGCTTTGTCAATTTCACATCGACTCAAATGGAGAAAGGTCCTCATGGGCAGCGATTTTGGCGTCGGATGCGGATCGTTCAACAGGCTGTCAGTAAGCATCGACGACCCTTTCTGGTCTCCAAACGCCCAGTACCCCAGCCCGCAAAATCCGATCGCATCAATCGGCGCTTGGGCAAGGCTGCGAACTCTCTGACAGACAGCGTTGAATTTTATGTAGTCACGCCTTTCCACGAATAGCTGGCCTTCCTGCGATAAGGCAAGCGCGAGCAATCTTGAATCCTTTGTCGTATCGACGATTTGTGTGAGGTCATTCTGGAGTTTTGCGAAGTCCTCGATCGAGGCCATGGCAAGGGCGTGGTACATACGCAGAATGTTGGGATCAATGAGTTTATTGTCAACCGGGTTGCTTCGAATCGCACGATCCATTGCTTCGGCAAATCCATCCATGTCTCCTCTTTGCCACCGACCTAACCCAATCGCAAGCCTCACCAGTGTTCCGAAGTCGCGGGAGAGTTCGGCCTGCGTACGGAGATGTTCCAAGTCTTTGAGAGGGACCGGCACCCAAGCGCTGAATTCCGCCGGCATCGACGGGATGGAGACTGCCTCATCCACCGGAACAAATGAAGCGTACACAGGAGCCCTTCTGGTCGTGCCCATGTAGCCCCAAATGACCGCGGTGGCATTTCTTTCTCGGCCAATCCGCCGGGCCTCTTTCACTCCAGCATCGCCAGTCGCAGATATTGCCTGCGGCAAACCTTCAATCTCAACTTCTTCCTCCACGGAGTCCTTCGCATGGGTCAGCGCTGTCGCAATCGTAGAGCCGATCATGTATTTCATCGGGTCCGGACCCTTAAATTCGAAAACAATGATCTTTGCGCGTCGGGGCAAGCTACCGACGACAACACCTTGGGTCGGTACCGGATTTGCAGATCTTCCCGATGTCAGCGTGTCACCGGCCACCAAAAGGCATAACAAAGAAATAAGCAGCAGGAGCGAAAATCGGACTCTGCGAATCGTCGGCGTTCCAGCACACCGTTTCAGCCTCGCCTTGTTCTGGGTCAGCAGAGAGGCATCTTTCCAAGCTTGCTGTTCTCCTTGCGGTGCTGTATCGATCTCATCAGAATCTCCATGCGTCCGGTGGACGCGAAAAACCACCGGGGCGGGCCCTGCCATCATCCCGCCCGCGCTCCCCTGGGGTTCAATGCCCGGGAGGTCAACTATTGCGACGTCCGGAGATGACTCTAGCGCTTCGGGCAGGAAAGGTGCTGGCCGGCTCCCGCCATCAACCGCCAGGGGTGCCAGGCGATACTCTTTGTTACCTTCACTCTTGACGTAAAGGCCGTGACCTCTCAGCTGGTCGTTCAGTCGCTCAAGCGCTTTATTAAGAGTCGATTCACTTCCCTCAAAAGCAGGTCCCCAACCAGCTTCTATGAGTGCTTCCCGATGAACAGCATAAGGAGCCTTTCGAGAAAGGCGCTCCATGATCGGGACGAGAATCTCACTTGGTTTGAGAAAGAAATCCTCTTTTCTATATCGGACGCGCCTGTGCTCAGGATCAAAATCTAGATCACCTGGATTCAATAGGTTGGCCCCTTCGATGTCAGCCACGGTTCAGTAATCCTTCAGAAGCAGTTCAAGGCCATGGGATAGCTCGTTTCTCTGCCCGATCTCAGTATAGAAATGCCCCCAGCCGGTGTTGCGACCAGCGAAGGGGCCACCCGCGATGACTCGCGTGTGAGTGTACACCAGGACTCGCTGATGCACACTGGAACACGAACCACTGCTAGCACCAGTGATAGGTTGGGGAGCCAGCCAATCTTCGCTGATATCCGCTTGACTGTCAAGCGGTTACGCGTGATGCCGAGGGTGGATTCGCATTCCGTGCCCATCCATTGAGTCCCAACAAATGCCGCCCACTGTGGCTTTGGAGGGATTTACCGTGGACAAAATACTCTTAATCATTGCTTCGCGGGAGGACTTGGCCTGCCCAGGCCTCGAACCGTTCCTGCCCTATCACTACACGTCTCATGAGCCGCCCCCGGAAATCTTCCTTTCTCAGGTAGGCATCGTTTATGTGTTCGACGTGGATCGTCCGTTCAGATTCGAACAGCTCCAGGCATGTTGCCATTATCAGCGCCGCTTCGGAGGAATCGACCTCGTCATCGGATTGTCGAGGTGGTTTGCGGATCTGCAAATTCCCTCCCATAGAAAGCTGGCTGAACATGTGCTCGATGCCGGAGCGCAAATCCTGCCGCAATTTGGAAGCGGCGCCTGCTTCGAATCACGAGTTCTGACGGGAGGCCAACATGGCGCCTAGCGATCTCGATTTCCTTGTCTTCTTCGCCGAGTTGCAATCCATCCGGCGTGACCTCGTCTTGCGCGGGAAACCAACTCTTATCATCGTTCACTCTTACTCCTGCGTCCGCTCACCCAAAGGCTGCATTCCCGGAGAAGAAGTCCGTTCGGCATGGTTGACATGGGACGGGGGGTCGCACCAGCTGCCGTTGTCCACCCCGCATTTGCTGCTCCTCGACTATATTGCGCGGCATTCACGCATCCCGCAGAACGCCCGTCAAATCGAAGAGGGGCTCAACGAAGACCACATGCGTTTCTACCTACAACATGCGTCAAACGCGCCCAGCCGCACTGCAGTGCCTCCCCGCACTACACGAACTGCGGTGCCCAAGCAAATCGAGAGAATTCGTGAGCAACTGGGGCTATTCTTCAAAACCGAGAAAATCCAGCTGGACCCTAAGGGGCTTCTGCGGTCTCTACCGACCTCATCGAGAGAGGTTCGCTATTCGGTCGATGCTATCGTCCGAATTGAACATTCTCATTGATTTGATGACCTGACCCCCTGCTTCGGTCCATTTCAGAATATGATTTGAGCGAATTCCTCTGTATTCATGTGGGTTTTGACCATATTTCACGCATCTTCACGGCATACTGCAGGCATGGATTGCACCCTGCCGCCGGACCTCGATGGGCTCGATGTGGAAGCGTTGAAGGCGCTGGTGGTTGCCCATCGCGCGGAGATTGCGGCCAGGGATTCGGAGATTGCCGCTGGAGTCGCGAATCCAGCCCAGACTGAGAACAGTCCAAAGAGGAAAGAGAAAAGGAAATCCTCCGTCAATTCCGTTAGGGGGAATAGGGTTGCGAAAAACCAAGCTCCCTCAAGTCAGGAGACGCTATGGCGATCTACGTTGCCGCATACGATCTTCACATGCCAGATCGAGACTATGAACCTCTGTACAAATATCTGCGAACGTTCTCTTACGCTCACTGTATCGATTCCGTTTGGCTCTTGGAAACTACTTGGACAGCGGCGCAGATCAGAGACGGAATGCTCAAACACATGCACGAAAAGGACACGATTTTGGTGATTCGAGCGCAATTCGAGGCTGCATGGAACGAATACGGGGATTGCGGGCCATGGGTGAAGTCGAATCAACGGAAATGGTGAAATTCTCCTCCATACGGATTGCCGTTCAGAAGGTGGGATTACCACCAGACCGCGACGCCCACCGTCTCAATTCGCCCGGACGGAGGTACATCTTCTTGCAAAGGGAACTTCCCGGTGTCTTCCTGAACGCCTTCCCACTACTCGGCTCTCGAATCGCACGCTGTTGGATGTCAATTGCAATAGAGGGTTCTTATGTGGTCTGGTAGCTACAAAGCTGGCGACAAAAGAGATTTTCCAAATTTGATCTCTATCCTACGGTGAGGATCATCCCCCAGAACTTCACCTGCGGCTATGATTTCAGACACCGATTAGGACGAACTTTGGGGTCACGTCAATCCCGCCAGATTCGAAGCAGCCAGAATCCCGAATTGCCGCTGATTTGAAGGGCGGCCAGGCGAGACCTTTCGTTCCTTGCCTTCCCTCGTCATCGGTAGGGTTGTATGAAACGACAATGTTGACCCTGTTGAGACAGCGCTCCATATAGGGGCTCAAATGGCTATATATCTCCCTTGGCCGCTTCGTAGTGTCTGTATTTGTTATATGTCGGAACTTGGGACGCATGGCTTGCAACCCATTCTTGAAACGTACCGTCAAAGACCCGAATGTCAGGGCCGAACACCGTCCTGTACCGCCTCACCGCATTCGAATCCGACACGATAATTGTTATCTGTCCTCGGTCGATGTGTTGCGTATTCTGCTTGAGCGCTGTGATGACGGCGATGTCGTCCAAAGGTAAGCTGTATCCGACGAAATAGAGAGAGTTCGCTCGGCGGAGCGCGGACTCTGCGTGACTCCAAATTCTACGAATGTGGCTATTGGCATAGTTCTTTGCGAGAGTTGGAGAAATGATCATGGGCCGGAGATCGCCATCGCATGACTGGCACCTCACTAGCCTCTCTGGGTCAAGAAGAACTTCAGAAAGCTGATTGAGAGTAATGGATGGCACGTTGCCGTCTCCGGCATTTGGACTCAGCCCATGCGCATCCATCCATTGTTCTGTCTGGAATAAATGAACGCGGCCGCAGCCGCTGCAATGAAGCCAATCCATGGACCCGTGCAGCTTATGGAGCTGTCGCCCCTTCGTGGGTTCGGCATATGGCTCCTCAAACGACACATTATAGATTGGTATGGTTTGGGAGTAACCTGAGAAGTCTGCATTTATACCCAGTATGTGCTGCATTGCGGCTCTCTCGAGAAAGAGATCATAGTTCAGCGAAATCAGACTGAAGTTGTTATCAAGTGCATGGAGGTAGTCAAGAAAGACCTCATGAGGGTAGAGGGCCTTTACATCTTGCAATTGGATCACCTTTTTTTGCGCGTCGAATTGCTCTAGGTATGCGTCAAGGACCGACTTGATGATCAACCCATCCAGGATCTCTCGAATGCCGACAAGGTCTCTGAGGGACCAGTATCGCCTGCGAGGGCGTTTCTCTTTCCCTTGCGACACTAGTCCGCGTCCCTGGTCAATCGTTACGTCGATTATGCTCAGTAGCAGGCCAACATCTGGCAGGCGTGTCGCTTGGACGAAGTCGTCTCTGGCAATAGAAAAGACGTCGTTCAAGAATTCCGCCAACACCTTGTACCAAGCGGACTCCTCAATATCGGCTTGCTCGAAAGCGGACGGGAGAACTTCGGTGAGGGAAAGGCCTCCGCAGGCGCGCGATGCTCCGGCACCAAAGACCGCAACTACTTTGCACTCATTCATTCGAACCCCCGTTACCTCCGGACATTTCATTTGACCGCAGACGGTGCACCGTGACCATGAACAAAGCCTATGGAACTCGTTAACGGGAAACCTACCATGAGTCGTCGAACGTTCTCTCGCGGCACTTGCTCCCGAACTCTGAAAGCGACCGAATCCACAGGGCAACGTCAACACTCAGAGACTTCAGTATGTGCTATGTCAGAAGAGTGGCCGACGTGACTTAGCCGATGCGTCTCACCGTCAGACTGACCTTACCGTAGTTGTTAAAATAGAACTCCTCGATATCGTTGGCGAAGCAGGTTAGTTCTCCTCCCTCCTGGGGCGAATACTCACAGCTCGATCCGATTGGAAATGCAGCGTCAATGCTCGAGTCGAGCGCGCCGATAAGCTCAAACCAATTGTTGTCTTTCATGCGGCGTAGATGCTCAACGGCGCGCATGTAGAAGTTCTTGCTGGGATCGCCGTCGGGGCCGTGGGGGATGAACCAATCGACCCAGATGCCCGCTGCGGTTATAAAATAGCGCTCACCCGCTGCGAGCCGGATTCCGGTCAGGTTCCAACGCAGCTTCGCCAATACGATTGCTGTCCGGTGTTCACCAAGGATCATGTCAGTAGCTCCCTGCCGCAAGGCTGTGCAACGCAGCAAATCGGTCCTTTCGCGATGGATCGAGGAGCAGCGCGGCGACTGGGTTTTGGAGCGCGTCCTGCAGGAATGCTGCCGTCTCCTTCTCCCTTTGGAGCTGGTCAACACGTTTGTAGATGGTGTACTTGATCCGTGGATTCTTCAGATCGACGACGAGCGTCGCGCCGCCGTAGAACTTGTGCGGACCTGCCGCGCCGGGCACGCGGATATTCCGCTCCTGGATGAGGGCAATAATGACCTGTGGATGCGGTCTTCCGTCCGGACCCGTGCGCTCGGCGCGGCGCAGCTCGTTGACCGAGAACCCGAGGCCAGGCGCAATGCCTACCGCCCTGCCCACGTCAGGATTTGCCGTGATTGCGTTCGCCAATCCATTGTGCAGGGTGCGTCTCGCGTCTCGCGTTCGATTGAACAGTAATTCGCGGTCATCGATGTACAGACAATCGTTGGCGAAGGCCTTCAACCCTTCAATGAGCTGGGCGACGTCCGGAAGACCTTCCGGAATCTCCACGCCCTGCCATCGCAGCGTTCCCTCCGACATGGTGTGGAGGCCGGCGGGATAGATACCGCGGCGCCGGAAGGCCTCTACAAAGGCAACGCGGTAACCGAAGGTATCTTCGGCCACAAGATCGTGGTCGGCGGTGATGATGCCGCGCAGGTACTCGCCGAACGTGATATCGACCGGAGGGATGTAGTCGAGAGCGCGCATGCACATCCGGGCGGTATGGGATGCAGCAGTTGCGGCCTCGGCAGCGAGGCGGCGCACAAGGTCGGGGTGAATGGCGCCGTCAGGCAAAACCCCTGTGCCGCCAGTTGCAATCCGGTACAGGTCCGCAGTGCGGCGCTCATAGATCGCCAGAAATGCATCGAAGACCGCGGCAACGAGGATGGCACCGCGCCGATGAGGCTCCTTGACCGTCGCAAGATCGGCGGGATTGGGTTTTTGTCGCTGCCAGTTGCCTTGGGCATCGAAGCCTCCGATGGCCTCGCGCAGTGCTCCGCGCCCGCCTGTGGAGCGGCCAAATTGCACGGCCAGACTGCCTAGAATCGTTTCGCTCTTGAGGTTCCCTCGGCTGCGGGCGATCTCGCTCTCGAGAATTTCCGGCATGGAGAAGTGCTGCATGAGTGCCACGATATCCGCAAAGCCTTCGTGAAATGCGAGCACATCGGGATTCGTGGGCTCGGAAAAGCGGTGGTGCATGCCATCGAGGATCGCATGCGTTGTCTCATGTGCGACAATGTCGTGCGACAGGCAGGTGTAGACGCTGGAACCGGGGACGTGATCGCCAGGGTCGTTGGAAGCGGCCATGAAGTAGCCGAAGCGCAGAGCCACCTCGACCGGATCGTAGAAGGCGTTCTCTTGACGGAAGGCGTGGGGTTGGATGGTGAGCTGGCGGACGAACTGGCTGTCGTCGAACTCCCTGCCCGGGTTGATTCTGTGTCGCCAGAGGACGCGGCGCCCCATCGCCTGTTCGAATCGCTCAATGGTGGTCATGGCCACTGCAAAGGCCATCTGCTGGTGGAACTGCGGATTGCCCTCGGCAGGTGCAAACCCATCCTGCGCAAGCAGCCTTGGATCATTCAAGTCAACTGGCTCATAAGCCTTCAACTCGCCATCGGGCGTCTCCACCTCGTCGAGATCGACGATTCGGACGTATTCACCGGAGGGGCCTTTCGCAAGTGATTCCCAGCGCAGTTTGAGCAGTCCCTCATTCAGACTGCTGGTGGCAAGCGACGTGGAGAAGCTGGGATCGACGGCATAGGTTCGTAGTCGCCGATAGGGAGGATTGGTGACCTCGGCGTTAGGCTGGCGACCTGGAATCGCACTATCCGGCGTGAGGTCCTTAAGAGAGGCGCCGCTCACCATGGAGCCAAAGACGGCAAGATAACGGGACGCCACGGAGCGCCGCAGGATCTGCGAGGCTGCGGGATCGGCAATCAGGGCGTCAAAAAACAACCGGAGTCTGTCTTTCGGGGGTTCAACGGCTGGGTCGGGAATTGCATCGCGCATCGCGGGATTCAGCAGGTATCGCTGCGCCAACTCCAGGTTGAGCATGCGCTCGGTGGGTGGCGGATCGGCAAGGCCAAGGCCAGTGATAACGCGGAAGAAGGAAAAGGAATCATCGTCGGGAGGCGTCTTGGGCAGAGAAAGGCGTGGCGCGACTGCAAGCGCGGCATTGGCCTGCAAAATACCATTGCCGAAGTGCTCGGCGTCGACCTTGCGGGCGGAGCGGAAGAGCGCGTCGCGAACGGCCTCAACACGGCGCCAGTCGCGCGGGAGCGCACCTTTGTTCTTCTCAAACCATAGCGCGACGGCAGCGGCGATCTGCGGAGTTGCAGCGGAGGTTCCGGCGCCATCCATGTCGATGATGTTGAGGCAGCCAAACTTGGCCCAGGGGATGTTTGGCGCATAGGATCCAAGAGCCTGGGTCATGGCACTGGCAGGACCCCAGTTGCCTTCGATGATGTCGGGGGGCAAGCCGAAGTAGGGGCGGCCATCGGCCATTACCCCGCATGCGGCGATCACGCGGTGATAGCGTGCGGGATACACCACGTGGTGTGTGGGGAGGCCGCCGAAGCAGTCGCCTGAGGCGGCTACGATGCAGACACCGGCCTCGTAAGCGGCATTGACGGCATCGTTCCAGGCCGAAGAGGGCAGGCCACCCATGCTGATGGAGACCACATCGCACTGCTGCTGGACAGCGTATTGAATCGCCTGCGCGAAGGCGCTGGTGAAGAATAGAACGACGGAATTGGCGATGCGCAGGGGCAGAATATCGGCATCGGGCGCACCGCCATAGGGGCGGTTGTCGTTCTGGGGAACGGCCGCGCCCGCCAAGATTCCAATGGTGCCGGTTCCGTGGCCTGAGTTATCGAAAAGGGCATTGCGGTCGGGATCAGCCGCCGAACTGGGGTTTCCATCCGCGGCGACGAAGTTCCTTTCGAGGTCGTGCAGGATGCGCGCAGGCTTGGCCGCGTGCACCGGGTCGTATCCGGTATCGATGTGAGCGATGCGCGTCCGTCTCGGTGTATCCGTGAACTGGACGGAGTCGTGCGCCGAACCGAGCTGAGAGAACGCATCGCCCAGGTGCCATGCGAAGCCAGGCCCTTGCGGTCGAAGGCTGTTCTTCTGATCCTGAAAGGAACAATCGGGTTGACTGAGGGCAAAGGCGTTGCCGCCGGCATTGGCTTCATTGCTGTCGGGGTAGTGCTGCGGAAGATCGGGCTCGGCGAAAAGAATCGAAGAAGGATCGATTCCAAGGGCGGACTGATTGTGGGCGAGGTCCCAAGCAGTTGGCCCTCCATCGGGGACATCCGCGACGTACCACGTCGGGGAGGATGCCGAGAAACCGAATCCGGAGATCCCCTGCGTTCCTTCAACGAGCGGGCGAAGATTCAACCGACTCGCATTGAATCCCACATTGGTCTGGGGACGTAACTTCAGAAGCAAACGCGATGATGGCGGCATCATCTCTGACCTCCTCAAAATCGTCTCTGCGTGAACGTGATGAATCGCCCGATGACGCAGGGTTAGCTAGCTCCGATTACGAATTCAAGATCCATTTCAGGTTCGCCACGTCGGTTAGTGTGTACCAAGGTTCAGGCTCGATAACAGGGTTCCGATGTCGAACTTCGTGCCGAGAAGGATTCGGATATCGTCCGGGGAGGCGTATCCGTGGTCGAGTCTCAAGGCTCCGACGGTGTGCTGGGCGATGTTGGCGTTGAATCCGATGTAGAACGGGATCTGCGTGGCGGGGAGCGGGATCTTGACCAGTCCTTCGAAATCGAGGCGGTAGAGCTGTTTTCGGCTATCCTCCACTTTCGTTGTGGAGGAGAAGATAGCCGGATAGTCGGCGACACACGAGGTCCCGTTCGCAGCGTTGCTCTTTCCCTTTGGTGGAACCGGGTGACAAATAAAGCTCTGCAGATTGCTATATCTGCCAATGGTCACGTCGAGGAAATGCTCGATTTGGGGAGCCCGCGAAGAGGATTTTGAAAGGGCCATGTTTCCAACCCGGCCGCCAAAGACGAAGAAATTGTACGCCGACTGGAAATCGAGCGGTCCAGTTGTGTTACCTGGCAGGATTACGTTATTGACGGACGTGGCTCCCGTCAGGGTATCGAATCCTGCTTTAGCAAGCGGAGCGAGAAATAGAGCGCCGGGATGCTCACCTGGTCCGTGCCTCAACAACCAAGGGAAGAACGCGCCGGTTTCTACGCGAAAGACCTTCTGAGAAGTCAGCAGCGTGGATGTTCCCTGCGTTGTTGTGCTGCCGGTGGATGCCACAAATGCACCGGCGGTCTGATTGGTTGCGGGGGTCGTAGCGGACGCGGTGCTGACGGGGATCGAAGTCAATCGGCCTTCAAAGAACGTGCTGATTCCCGGCATCTTGTCCGCTTGCCAGGCATTCGACCGCTCATTGCATTGTTGCCTGCGTGTGAATTGTCCCCATCTATTACCGCAAATGTAGTCCGCACCTGGCAGGGCCCACGCATGGTCGGCGTTGAACGCATAGAATTGATTTGCCTGGGAGAAATTCGCATTGGTCGAGTTGCTCGCCGAGCTGTTGCTTAGGAGAACTCCGGCAACGAAGGTGAGGTTGGTGCGATAGAACTCAAAGGGATACTTGACTCGCATCGGCTTTGAGGCGCAACTGTTCATTTCCTCCTCCGGGGGAAGGACCGATCCCGCGGGGACGACCTGAACGATCTGGACCCATTCACCTTCTTTCAGGGCTTTGGCGAGAGTAACCTTGAATGCTCCGGTAGCAGCATCGAGTGTACCGACAAACGTGTTGCTGGCGCTTGATGTCAACGGCAAGAGGACTCCGGCTACTCCGGGATCGAGCCTGTCCGCGCGCAGGCATTTGCTCATACCGGGTGGCTCGCTGTTGTCCGTTTCTTTGAGCCGCAGTAATGCAATACTGATCGGGACGCCACTCGAGGGCGGAGTCGCGTTTCCCGTGATGACAGTCGTTCCCTCGTTGAAAGGAGTCGTGGAATTGGTCGGCTTCAAGAGGCTGGCGTCGGTGATAACGTCAGCCTCTTGTGACGCCATATACCCTGGAGGAAGTTCGCTGGGAGGAGGCGCAAGACTCTGCGCTTCCTTGATGGTCCGTCCGGGGGGCGCGACCACATCGACGCGAATCTTCTGGCCTGCCTTGAGAGCCGAGGGGAGTGTGACCTCGAATCCTCCGTCCGAATTGACGGAGAGAAACTGCGGCGGATTGGCGCCGACGGTCGGGGCAGCCAGTGACCAGTCGCATTTCTTCGGCGCAGGGGAACAGGTGAGCGGGTCATTCCACCACACCACGACGCCGGGGTAGTTGCCGAAGGTCGCGGGGTTTCCACCGGCCGCAGCAACTGGGGGGACCGCCGGATTGGGCATAGCCGAGATCTTGCCGCTGATCTTGGTCGATCCCACGGTCACGGGCTCTTGTACTTTCAGGCTAACGTTGGGAATGGAAATCTCGGCTGGGAACGTCAGAGGTCCGAATCTCCTAACCTCCGACGCGTCGTCCCGCACCAGAATCAGCCACAGAGTCTGTCCCGCGGCGATCGGCGCGCCGAAGTGCAGACTGAATGCGCCGCTCGATTTGTCGATGTCGACCTGATTCAGTGTGGCTGGGGTGCCACTCGAACTCGAGAGCAGCAATTGGGCCTCGGGTTCAGTCTTCCCCTCCCGGGCAGTTCCGACTATCATGTGGAGCGATGTGCCGGCCTGAATGTTAAGGAGTTGCCCGTTTGCGTCTTTGTTGCCCTCCAAGATGGGCTGAATCATCCGCAATTCGATCCTGCTGTAGTCTGGCTTTGCGCCCTGAGCGGCGGATATGGCAGGAAGGAGGAGCAACAACCCGGATTGCACAATTCGGCGGACATTGCGACGCAACATGTTTGACCTCTCTTTCGATCCTGGTGTCTGAAGTGAATTGACTGACGCCCATTCCAGGTCACAAGCATCCTCAGCGACGTCGACAGGCGCAGTCTTGGAGCACTTGCGACTTTCACGGCGACTACCGTGAATAATGAATGGTCGAGAGGAATTCCCTCGCATCCAAGCGCGAGTCAATTCGTAATTGCTTTGCATGACGCGAGCCTTCTAATCATCCCCCTCCACCTCTTACAGAAAAGGCGAGCCTCAGGTTGTCAAGAAGTCTGCGATCTCGCCTCAACTGTCCCTAACAACGATGGCCCGCCGACAATCCCTTCTGGCGCATGATTGCCCGAGCGCTGCGTGAATCATCGTCAGTGAGGATGCGTTTGATAATTCCCCTGTTCAGAGCCTGCGATCGCTCATTCGCCATCGAAAGTGACCGTTACAAGGCATCTTCGGATGCCACATTCTTCTGAAAACGCCAGAAATCTCACCGATTCGCTCGAAAGCCATTCGGGCGATCCGGTAAAATCCCTATACCGCGCGGGGCAAACCATGAAAAGTTACTCTTCCCTTTCAGTCGAAGAGCTTGTGCGCAGATGCTCATCCTCGGACGATGCCGCGGCTTGGGAGGAGTTTGTCCGCAGGATGCACCGCCTCATCGCTAAGGTCGTCCTTCGAACGGCGGAGAGGCTGGGCGACGGGACGAGGCAGACCGTCGACGACCTGATCCAGGAGACCTATCTGAAATTATGTGCGGATAATTGCCGAATTCTCCGCAACTTCGATCATCGGCATTCCGGAGCGTTTCTAGGTTTCGTTCAAGTAGTTGCAGCCAATGTGGTTCGGGACTATTTCCGGTCGTCCTATGAGAGGCATCGCTCTGCCGGCCACCTGGCTACTTCCGCGGACGGCTTTGCCATTCCTGCTGCAGAGAACTCCACTGGTGGCTCGCAGTCGATCGAACGCGAAGTGTTGATTCAAGAAGTGGGCCGCCACTTGGAAAACTGCGCATCGGGTCACGACCAGGAGCGGAACACCCGCGTTTTCTGGCTGTACTACCGAACGGGACTGTCATCGGCTGCTATCGCAGCTCTTCCGGGAATAGGGCTGACAACAAAAGGCGTGGAAAGCCTCATCTTGCGAATGACTCGAGACGTCAGGGAACGGATGGCAGCCGGGAGTCGCAGCCAAACTACTCCGGGCACCGGCACCGACAAAGGGATTCGGCCCGCCGAATCGTTTTGAGAGGAGAAGCAAAGTTGGATGCGCATTTGAACGAAAGCCAGATCGAAGCGCTTCTCCAGCCTGAACTGGAGCCGGACAGGGGAGTGCTCTTCGACGCCGAGTCCTACCAGGAGGCCAAGGCGCACCTGGATGCTTGCGATAGCTGCCGGGAACGCTTCCGCTTACAGGAATCGGCAATGGAGCGATTGGTTCATATCAAGTCCAATACGCCCAATGCACGCGGTCCGCAATGCCCACCGGACGAGGTGTGGATTGAGATTGCGGCGGGAATTCAGTCTCAATTGGCGGAGATGTGTTTGAACCACGCGGTTAAATGCGATCATTGCGGGCCGCTGTTAAGCCAAGCGGCGGCCGACCTCGCGGAGACGCTTACTCCGGAAGAGGAGAGCCGCATCGCAGGCTTGAGTAGCTCGACCCTGGAGGGTCAACGAGCGCTTGCCTCAAAGTTGGGCCGTTCGCGTACGGGCGGAGCCGGCGCACGCGGCGATGCGACTGGAAAAAGAAAGTGGTTTCGGGCGATTTTCAGCCCCATTCGCATGGCGACGGCTACGCTGGTGATCGTTTTGATGATCGGCGGTTTCTGGCTGGCCAATCGGCTTATGAACGACCGCTCGCCCGAGCAACTCATCGCTAACGCCTATGGGGAGAAGCGAATGATTGAGATGCGCATTGAGGGTGCGCCGTATGCTCCTTTGCGGCAGGAGCGGAGCGCAGATTCCGCGCAGTCGCGTATGACTCGCCCAGCGCTGTTGAGTGCGGAGGCCGAGATTGCCCGCCAACTGGAATCTCATCCTGAGAGTGTGCGGTGGCTGCAGGCAAGTGGGAGGGCCAGCATGCTTGAAGCGGACGCGGCTGGGGTAGAAGCTGCGGTTCTCACGCTAGAGAAAGCAAAGCGCCTCGCTCCAGAGGACGCATCCGTATCTGTAGACCTGGCCAGCGCTTACTTCGAGCGCGGATTAATTTTGGATCGCGAGGTCGACTACGCATCCGCGGTTGAAATCCTTCAGAGACTCAAGGCATCGCACCAAGGTGGCGAGACGGCCCAATTCAACCTTGCCATCGCCCTCGAAAAAATACCCTGCAAAGCAGATGCCGCAGCAGAGTGGCAGACCTTCCTGACACAGTATCCTAAATCTCCTTGGGTGCCTGAGGCGCAACGCCATCTGTCTGAGATTCGGAAGCAGATCTGCTTACGGCATGAACGCAGCGACTCGCCCCTGAAGACCCTCGAGCAGACTGCCGCCGCCTTCGCGGATCGCAAGACTCAGACGATTGCGGAAATCGACGAACGCATTGAGGAGTACCAAGATGTGGCGATCAAGAATTGGCTGCCCCAGCTCTTCGCAGCGGACGGTGCAGATCGCGCTTCAGCCGGTCGCGCCAGAAAGGCTCTCGAAGGCATCGCGCAACTTCTCTCCAGCCAACATAGTGATTTCTGGCTAAGTGACATCCTGAAGGCCGACCGTCAGTCTTCCATGGTTGCCGAGGCGGTTCACATGCTGGCCGAAGGAGCCGCAAAGATTGAGACTTCCGATGAGCTTGCTGCACAACGCGCAGCTTCCCGTGCGGCAGCACTGTTCGACTGGTCAAAAGTACCCGCCGGCCGACGGCGCGCCCAGCTTGTGCTTGTACTTGCCAAGCAATACGAGCATCGCGCCGCCCCCTGCGAATCCATGGCGCAGGAAATGCTGCGGGATCCGGAGTTGAAACGTGACGCGTGGATCCATGCGCAAGTACTTCTCGAAGAGAGCCTTTGCGCCAGCGTTCCTACTAGGCAGGCGCTAGATGCCGTCCAGACTGCACTTGACGCGGCGACAGTTCATCGTTTTCCCACATTGGTGTTGCGAGCGGATGCCGCCGAAGCCGGATTTTATGCCGCGCTGGGGGACACAGATCGGGCCTTGGATGCCGCAGCCAAAGGGCTCCGAGCATATTGGGCTGGAACCTACCCGAAGCTACGTGGCTACAACGCCTTGGTTGCTTTTGATGAAATCAATTACCCGCGCGATCAATGGTTTCTCGAGGCCGCCATTCTTCGTGAAGCGATGCCCATGGTCGAAGACGATCCGCGCACATCGATGGTGGCCGTCGAAGAGTCACGTCTCGGCCAGGCCCTGATGCACATGGGCGAGTTCGACGAGGCTGAGCGCAGCTACCAACGCGTGGAACAACTCCTTGTCAAGTCCGCACCCGGCCTACAGCGAACATCATTGAGAGCGGAAGCTGAATTAGGATTTACCAAGGTCGATTTGTCCCGCAACCGGCTATCTGCCTGTCTGGATCGAATCGATCGCATTCGCCCGATCTTCGAGCAACTTCCAGATGACTTCCTGGACCTGGACTTTTATCAAACCAGTGGCATTGCGGAGTTGAGAGCGAATCGCCTCGATCAAGCCAAGTACGATTTGGAAACTGCAGTGGGACTCGCTGAAAAGGGCCTGCGAAACGTCGAGACCGAGAGCGACCGGTGGACATGGAACCACCAGACTGAACCGATTTACCGTGCCATTACTGAGTTGAAGCTGCGCAGCAATGCGGAACAAGCATGGATCGCTTGGGAGTCGTACAAGGGGGCTGCGCTTCGAGGCCGAAGCATCCACCTTCCATCAACATTAGCAAACCGCAGCGCATTCCGCGCGCCATCCCAAGATTTGACATCTGCTCCAAACATTCCTGAAGGCGTGCTCGTTTCCTACATGTCCCTTCCGGGCGGCTTTGTCGTGTGGGCTTGGGATCGTGGCAGCGTTCGCCAACAGTGGGTCGCGGTGAATGAGGACAGATTGGTTGAACTAGCTGGCCGGTTCGCCGAACATTGCTCTGATCCGCGCTCGGATCGCTCAGCACTGAGAAGTGAAGGAGCCGAGCTGTACCGGATGGTCCTCTTGCCGATCGAGCCTTGGATTGCCGGGCACCGCCGATTCGTATTCGAACCCGATGGCGTGCTTAAGACGGTTCCCATCGGCTTGTTGGTTGACGGCGCAGGGGAGTACTTGGCGGACAGATTCGACCTTTCGATCTCCCCTGGCGTCGCATATCTGAACGAGGCCAGGGCCTGGGGCGGCGTTTCCTCTTCGAGCAACATATTGCTCTTCGCCAATCCTCAGGTGGTCGGTTGGTCGCCTCTTCCGGATGTAGAACAAGAAGCACAGGGAATCGCCTCGCTCTTTATGCATCCAAGCGTTGTCTCTCAGCAGCCGCTCTCAGTTCCGGACTTCGCGAGTCGGCTTGCGCAGGCAGATCTGTTCCACTTTTCAGGTCATGCTCAGATTTCGGTTGCCTCAGCGGGGCTGGTCACCGGGATGCCTGCAGCACTCGATTATGCTCAGTTCGACACCATCCGCAGTGGTCACATCCAAATTGCGGTTCTATCCGCGTGCTCAAGTTCCCGCGGCACGGCGGGCCAGTTCGATGACGAAGACAGTCTGGTGCGTCGCTTCATGGGCGCACATGTCCCTGTAGTCGTAGCAAGTCGCTGGACGGTCGACTCGGCCGCAACAGCGTCGCTGATGCGAGCTTTTTATGCAAGCCTTCTTGCCGGCACACCGCCAGCCAAGTCTTTAGCTCTTGCGATGAGGACCGTTCGCGCTCGTCCAGAGTTTGCCCATCCGTACTATTGGGCAGGGTTCACAGTCTTTGGCCTCAGTTAGGCCGAAAATCAGAAAGGAGAATTCCCGATGAGCACTCCAAACGAATGCCCAACACCGTGTGCGCCATACCCGGTCGCACTCTCCATCACCTTCAACGGGCCGTTCCTATACGACTTCAAGCACGAATTCGGAAGCCGCTCGGTAAGCATCTATGCACCTCGGTGTCCGTTTCACTTAGCCGGTATCTACTTTTCGCTGAGCTCGCTTTCGGAATTGGACCTATCGAAGCGCCAAGGTCTCAGGCATCCGAAGGAGAAGCTCAGACGCGAATATCGGATTCAGAGCAAGGGCATAACCTCATATGAAGGTATCCCGCAGGTGATCGATCCATTCTACCCGGGGAATTCTCACCATACTTCACTTACCGATTCAATCAAATCGCTGCCGGCAGGCTCAATACTCAACCCGCTGAATGAGAAGGTCCTCTTCAAGGTCAGCGTACCAAATCCCCAATACATTTTTCCTATCTATTATGACTATCTGGAGGTAGTCGAAGGATTCGACACGCCTCCGCAGAACAACAACATTACCCTTCATTGCACTGGGCTTCGATTTTTCTACATGTGGGATGCTAGGGATCCGATTCAGCTAGTTCTGGAAAAGGGTGAAACCTTCAACATTGAGCCGCCTATCTTCAGGGAGGTCCCAGCCTCAGGGGACATTGAGATTCGCTATGAGGGAATCGGTCTCATCGACGAGAACGACCCACATGCAGACGCGAGGTCCTGCTTCGCAAGCCTGGCTGCACTTGCAAGCGTCGAATGGTGGCTGAACTACGGCGACGGCCTTGGAAGTCCGACAAACCGGAGCCAGGGGGCCCCTCATCCGCTTCCGGAACCTGGCCCTTGCGCCGAAACAGCTGATTCATCTTTGCGGGTAATCCATACAGGCGGTGACTGCCACGCCCCCGTGATCGTAAACGGTCTCAACTTGCAAGAGTAAGGTCCAAGGGATCAGGCAAATCGTGCGTGGAAGCTGCCGGCTTGTGCAGATGCAGGTTCCACGCCGATGCGTAAATAGTGACCTCCCATCGTTTGATCCGGCCGGGGGATTCCACCAGTTGAAACTCGAGTTCTTTCATTTTGAACCGCTCACATAGACTCGGCCGGCCGTCGAATCACGGCTCGTAGTTCCCGAGAAATTCATGGGATGTTTTTTGGGTGAGGCAAACTGTGCTGACTCGGTTGTTGCGTTGTGGGGGTTACCGGAACCAACTGTCGCTTGACCATGATGCGTTCTTGATTAATTCTCGCGGCCTACGATTGACCACTCAAGGTGCGGCACGTATTGTCTCGCGACTGGCAACCGACGCCGGGATTCACTCTCGGGTAACACCTCACGTGCTCAGACATACCGTCGCCACTCTTCTTCTTCGCCTTGGAGCAGACATAAGGGTCGTTCAAGAAGTTCTCGGTCACGCCTCAATCGCGACGACGCAGAGATACACGCACGTCACCAAAGAACATCTGAGATCGACGCTCGCGCACCACCATCCTAACCATCACCTTCAAATCGCCTATCCGAGGATGTCCTTAGAGCGAGGGATGAAGCGTGAGCCTAGCCTTTTGGTAGGACAAGAAGCGGAAGAAGCAACATGAGCGCAACGGCAAGAGCAGCCGATTGGGTATTCTTCACAGATCGCCGTCGTGTCTGGATCTTGCGTTTGACGATAGAGCTCGCGCCGATGTGCTGACAACCGTCATTCGGAAACGGCGAGGAGCACACGGATAGTAGCAAGTTGCCGGCAAAGCGACAATATCCCCGGCCAGGGGATGACGACTCCTTACGCGGCGTCATTATCCGAGCCGTATGCATTCCTTGCAGCGCGGCTTCCCTCCCGTTCCATATTCGAGGTGTTTCCGCTGTATTCTCTTGCCGTCTTTGCAGTCGTCGTGATCGTGATGCACCTCACGA
>Ga0335069_10000338_pt1 | contig 80344 bp, 68 predicted proteins | sample Lox_Sample_11_FD_206714 | JGI IMG/M metagenome (GOLD analysis project Ga0335069, IMG submission 206714) | Soil microbial communities from Loxahatchee National Wildlife Refuge, Florida, United States - Lox_Sample_1.1 | ecosystem: Environmental > Terrestrial > Soil > Wetlands | place: USA... | reverse complement strand
TTCCGACACCACCGCCGGCTACTCTGGCCCCGATGAGTTCTCAATTGTCGGTGGAACTTGCAGTGCGGCGACCGATGGGTCCAATCCGGTGGCTCCGGGCGGCTCATGCACAGTAGTCGTGCAGCTAGCGCCCAACGCGGCCAACGGCGACGGAGTGGGCATCACCGGTCAGCTGGCGGTGAACGGCAACCTGACCGGCGGACCGTTGGATGTCTCAATGACGGGAACCGGCCAGTGGCCTTCAGTCGCCGCGACCGCCTCGCCTACACCGATCGCATTCGGAACTGTGCAGGTTGGGACTCCGCAGACTAAGACCCTGACCATCACGAATACCGACGCAACCAATCCGCTCTACATCACATCGCTGGGAGCATCGGATACGACCGCCGGCTACACCGGTCCCAATGAATTTTCGATCGTGGGCGGTACCTGCACGGCGGCAACCAACGGTTCCAATCCGGTACCTCCGGGCGGCTCGTGCACGGTGATCGCGCAACTCTCGCCCAATACGGTCAATGGCAATGGCGCAAGCATTACCGGCCAGTTGTCCGTGAACGGGAATCTGACCGGCGGACCGCTCAATGTGGCGATGACCGGAACCGGCCAATGGCCCAATACCACCGTATCGCCCAGTTCCAATCCGTTGAACATTGGAACGGTTTTCGTCGGAACTACGGGAACCGGCATACTGACGATTACGAACACCGGAACAAATCCGCTGTTCATCACGAGCACCGGAACTACCGACACCACCAGTGGCTATACTGGAACCAACGAGTGGGGAGTGACCAGCGGAGGAATTAATCCGTGCCCCGTGGCTCCTGCCAGCATTCCCCCGGGAAGCTCTTGTACTCTCGTCGTGAGCTTGGATCCATCGGTATCGAACGGCGACAACACGACCATCACCGGAACCCTCACCATAGGTGATAATACGACCGGCGGAACGACGACGGTCAACCTGACGGGGACCGGCGAATGGCCGCAGGTCGTCGCATCTCCATCTCCTACTCCGCTCGCCTTCGGCGCAGTAAACGTCGGGGCTCCAGTGACTAAAACACTGACGATCAAAAATGAAGATGCTACCAACCCGCTATACCTCACCTCGATAACGCCTACCGATACCACCGCTGGCTACACGGGTCCGGATGAATTCTCCGTCACCGGAGGCACCTGTAGCACTGCCACCGATGGCTCCAATCCGCTTGCTCCGGGAGCCTCCTGCACGGTTCAGGTGACGCTGTCTCCTCAACCGATCAATGGCAATGGGACGAGCATCACCGGCCAGTTGTCGATAAATGGCAACATCACCGGCGGGCCCCTGAACGTATCCATGACTGGGACCGGCACCGGCATAACGACTGTAAGCGTGAGCCCGGCTTCGTGCTTTGCGGGCGCCGTGGTGGAGGGAAACACGTCAACGTTCTGCGTATTCACGGTGAGCAACACCGGCTTTGTGAATCATATGCTCGTGAGCAACATTGCCCTCGACGACTCGCTGGATTCCGGGGTGTTCTTCACCGATTGCCAGGCGCCGGGCGGAACCCCCGCACAGTCGCAATGCTCAATCAATGTGGCGTTCACTCCACAGACCCTTGGGCCGTACACGATCCACATGAATATCACCGATAACGCGTTGTCCAGTCCGCAAACAGTGACAGTAACGGGGACTGGAACGATGCCCCCAAACACCACCGACACGCTGCTGCCGAATCCCTTGGACTTCGGCGGCGCGCCGGTAGCGCAGCCGACGGAGGCATTCCTGACAGTAACCAACACCGGATTTACCAATCCGTTGGTGCTGCAGACGTTGAACGTTACGGACACGACGCCGGGTTACACGGGCGCCAATGAATTTGCATTGGTGCCTGCGGATTCGAACTGTCCGACTGCGCCCGCGGGGCTGGGACCAGGCGCAAGCTGCATATTGGCAATTAACCTGACTTCGGATGCGTCAAACGTTGACCAGACGATCACCGGAACGCTGACGGTGACTGACAACACGGCTGGTAGTCCGCAGACGGTGAGCCTGACCGGGTACGGAGTGTCGGGGATAACACCGGATGGAGATTGCTACACCGCTTCGAGCGGGGCGTGCGATTCGACGCAATCCAATCCGGGCTTCTCCGGCCAGTCGTGCCTGATAGACTCCGGAACCTGCACGAATACTGGAGGCCCAGGGTGCCAGTGCCAGTAATGGGATGGACGCCCGATGGCCAATCTTGGCGCAGGGTGCTATTCGTTCAGGCGTGGATGGTGAGTACGATAACGAGCGATTCCCCGGTAATTTCTACCAGGGAATGATCCTCAAGCTCGACCGCGCGCGCGGCCGGGGAATCGTTCGTTCGCATAGCGGAAGGGAGATATCTTTCGAGTTTCCTTTCGTATCGGTGGTGGGCGCGGAAATCGGCGGAAAGATGCCGGGAATCGACCTGATCCGCGAAGGCGATGTAATCGGATTCGACGTCGGGTGGACATCCAAGGGGCTCCGCGTCACCACCATACAACCACCCTCTGGTGCCGCTTCCGCTTCCGGAGGCGGTCAGACCGCCTGACACTCACCTAATCAGCGCTTACGCTGATACATTCGCCAGATTCTAACGCCTTGAGGAAAGAGTTCGCCAATCACTTCGTAGCCGTGCGCGCTGTAAAAGGCGACATTCGCTTCGGTCGCAGTCTCAAGATATACACCGGCAACATCCGTTCGGATGGCGGCCTCAAGACGTAGCCGTTCGAGCAGCGCCTTGCCGTAGTGCTTTTTCTGGAAATCCGGATCGACCCCGAGCGCTTGCAGATACAGGTGCGGCTCCTTGGGATGATTTCGTGCCAGCACGTCCATCATGTTAAATCCGCGCAACATTCCACCCCACCCCGCCGCCCGCAGCATTCGCGGCAGCTGACCGATGCCGGTGACCATCATGCTTAATACTGAAACAATCGAAGTACCCTCGGTTGCCGCGACTCCGACCACTTGGCCATTGTCGACCACTCCAAACACGGGCTGCCCATGATGCCGCTCCACCGCCAACATCGCGCGGAATATTTCCGCAAGCAGACGGGCCCGAATAACGGGATCGGCTACCTCTCGCACCACCGGCTTGAATGACGGATCGTTAATGAACGCTCGTCCGAGCGCGACCGCCGCCTGCTCGTGCTGCTCCGGGTACAATATCGTAACGGTGGGCTTGCCGTTGTCAGCCATTTGAGTCTCCAGTAGAGGCGGATGGCGCGGTTCGCACACGCGCAACCGCATCATGCCATCCGGCTATCAGTCGCGCACGCTCAGCGACGGACATCTTCGGTTTAAATAACTTTGCGGTTCCCTTGAGCGCCGCGGCCTCGTCCATCGACTTCCACATTCCGACAGCCATCCCCGCCAGTATCGCGGCACCCATCGCGGTGGTTTCCGCCATCTTTGCGGGCCGCACCGGTTTCCCCAAGATATCGGCCTGAAATTGCATCAGGTAGCGATTGGCGGTAGCGCCGCCATCGGCGCGTAATTCCGCGAGCGCATGGCCGGTGTCAGATTCCATTGCCGCGATCACGTCGCGCACCTGATATGCGATGCTATCAATTGTCGCGCGCACCAAGTCAGCGCGGGTGGTACCTCGTGTAATCCCAAAAATTCCGCCCCGCGCTCCACTGTCCCAATATGGCGCACCAAGACCTACAAATGCCGGAACGACATAGGGCGCGGAATTGTCTTTGCTGCCACGCGCCAACGCTTCCGAATCGCCCGCCTTCTTAATCAGCCCCAGCCCGTCGCGCAGCCATTGAACAGCCGCACCGGCCACAAAGACCGACCCCTCCAAAGCATAGGCCGGCTCCCCCTGCTTACCCAACGCTGCGGTCGTAAGCAGCCGGTTTTTCGACGGTACGATTTCTTTGCCGGTGTTCATTAGCAGGAAGGCGCCGGTACCATAGGTTGCCTTGGAATCGCCCGCAGCAGTGGCGCCCTGCCCGAACAATGCGGACTGCTGATCTCCTATCACCGACGCGATCGGAATCGCTCGCGGCCCGACGGTTCCTGGAGCGGCCTCGGCAAGCGGCCCGCGCGAACTGACCGCGGCCGGCATCATGCTGTCTGGAACCTCCAGCATTGCAAGCATCTCGTCGTCCCATTCCAGACGCGCGAGATTGAACATCATCGTGCGCGATGCATTCGTAAAATCGGTGACAAACCCGCTACCGCGTGACAACTTGAAGATCAGCCAGGTGTCGATAGTACCGAAGCATAGCTCCCTGCGGGCGCCGCGTCCGCGTAGTTCCGGGTTCTCGTCAAGGAGCCATTTGAGCTTGGTGCCGGAAAAATAAGGGTCGAGCAGTAGCCCGGTGCGGCGCGAGACTTCGCTTTCGCGCTCGCGAAGTGCGTTGCAGATTTCGGCGCTCCGGCGGCATTGCCATACAATCGCGCGATGGAGCGGGCGGCCAGTGCGTCGCTCCCAGACCACGAATGTTTCGCGCTGATTCGTAATTCCGATCCCGCGCAGGTCGGTCGGTGCGAGCCGGGCGTCTTTAATTGCCTTCTTCGCCAGTGTCACGGCGGACCGGTAGATTTCCTCCGGATCGTGCTCGACCCATCCTGCTCTGGGGTAGAACTGCCGAATCTCGCCGTACGCGCGGCCCAATATGCGCCCGCGACCGTCCACGACGAACACAGTGGTGCCGGTGGTCCCTTGATCGATCGCTAATACGGCTTGGGCCATTTTCCGTGCGGTGATTATCCGCCGTGGGCATCCTATTGTGCATTGGCAGGCCCGACAACTCTTTTCGGCAAATTTGAGGCAACATTCGAGACTTGCCTCGAATTTTGTCCAAGGTCATTATAGGCGGACTCGCCGATCCACCTCTGTTCAGGAGCCTCACCCATTGAGCGAACTGGTTGAAAAGAAAGAGGATTTGATCCGCTACTTCGAGGCCGGCTCAAAGCCTCGATCGGCGTGGCGCATTGGCTCGGAGTTCGAAAAAGTGTTGGTCCGCGCCGAAGACGGCCGCGCCCTGCCCTTCTCCGGCCCATGCGGCGTCGAAGAGCTTCTGCGCCGGATGGCCGAACATTACGGCTTGGAGCCGGAGATCGAACACGGCCGAATCCTTGCGCTTGCCGGTCCGCATGGCGCGATTACTCTGGAGCCGGGCGGACAAATTGAGTTGTCAGGGTCGCAATGCGAGACGATCCATGAGGCCTACGCTGAGTTTCTGAGCCACGCGCGACAAGTCATCGATGTCGGCGCCGAAATCGGCGCCAAGGTACTTGGGTTGGGAATGCAGCCAATCAGCCGCATCGATGAAATCGAGCTTCTTCCCAAGGCCCGCTACCACATCATGTACCCATACATGGCCCGCAAGGGGACTCTGGGGCAGCGGATGATGAAGCAGACGGCGGGAGTGCAGGCCAACTTGGATTACTCTGACGAGGCTGACGCAATGCGTAAGGTTCGCACCAGCATGGGTTTGGTGCCGATCCTCCACGCGATTTTTGCGAATTCACCGCTGAGCGATGGCGGCCTTAACGGGTATCAAAGTTTCCGCGGCCATATCTGGACTGATACCGATCCCGATCGGTGCGGCATCCTCGAGTTTATATTCCGTGGCGGCTGCTCATTCGAAGATTACGCCGAGTATGCGCTCGACGTTCCGATGTATTTTCTCATCCGCGATCACGAATATATCGACCTCACGCGTACCCCCGGAATTACATTCCGCCAGTTCATGGAGCGCGGATTCGGCGCGGAGCGCGCGACCTTGGATGACTGGAGCAATCATCTCACAACCATATTCACTGAAGTGCGATTAAAGAGCTACCTTGAGGTTCGCACCCCTGATAGCCAGCCGCCGGCCCTGATGCTGGCACTGCCCGCACTTCTCAAAGGGGTGCTATATGACGACGATTGCCTGACTGGCGCGTGGGATCTCGTCAAGCAATTGAGCTTCAGTGACCGTCTGGAGTTGGCCGACGCTGCGCAGAAATTCGGCCTCGATGCACGAGCGGGCAAGGTCCGTCTGCAAGAGCTGGCCAACGAGCTTTTGTCAATAGCGGCGCACGGCCTCACCCGGCAGAGGGCGTTGAACAATCGGGGCCGGGATGAGACCATTTACTTGTCACGTTTGATGGAAATGATCCGCAGCGGAGACAATTTGGCCCGATGGACGATCGACCGCTGGAAAGGCGCTTGGAATTCCGACGTAAAACGGCTGATCGAAGCTATGGCCTATCAAATTGAGGCGATCGAGTAGATGGAATTTCGGCTGACACAACGCCACTTTATGGCAGCCAACATCCTCCTTGGCGCGGCGCTCTTTTACGTCGCATGGCTGTGCTTCTTGGATATTCGTAACTTTACGCCGACCGGCGAGATTAACCCAAAGCACGTCTCGCAGCGTGCCGGCGCCACCGAGGCCGGCGAGCGAACCCGCGCCACTTACGATGAAATCGTCAAGCGCGATATTTTCAATCTCGTCCCGCTGGCTCCGGCGGCGGCTCCGCCGGTAGTAGACGAAGATTTGCACTTGGTGCTGATTGGCACGTCCCAACTGACGGCATCCAAGCCGTACGCAATCATCGAGGCTGAAGGCACCAATTCCCAAGTTCTGTATCGAATCGGCGACCAAGTCGAAAGTGCCGGCACGCTCGCCGCGATTGAGCATAGCCGGGTGTTAATCGATCACAATGGTCACCGGGTTGCGTTGGAGCTTCCAAAAGAAGAATTGTCCTCTACTGAACCGTCAGGTCTGTCTTCGGGAGCATCAGAAGCCCCACCCCGTCCCGCACCACACCCGCTAGCCGACAAAGAACGATTGAAGCGGCGCCTGCGCAGCCGTCACCACCACCGGGGTGACGATTCGGGCGAGCCGGAAGGTGATGCGGCATCGCCTCGCGAACGCCTGGGAATGATCGCTCCACCCAGCTTTGGACCGGCGACCGGCGGATCGGGGCACTCGAAGTTCCCTGCGTCAAACTTGTCTCCAGAAAAACTCTCCTCGCAAATCCACGTGGATCCGCACATGGTCGGTGGCAAAGTTGAAGGATATTCGGTTTCCCAAGTCAGCGCAGATTCGGTCTTCGATAAACTAGGCCTGAAGGTTGGAGACACAATCACTGCGCTTGATGGGCAACCGGTTACAAATCCTGCCCAAGGAATCATTTTCCTTCAGTCGATCCCTAATCGTTCGGCAATCGACATGACGGTTACCCGCAACGGTTTTCCGATCCAGCTTCACCTCACTCTGCGCTAGTTATGGAATATCGAGCCGCGCGTCCCAGCGAGCGTGACGAGGTCCTGGACCTACTTTCGCTGTGGTACGGCGATCGGGAGTTTTTTGCCCGCTACAACCAAAATGACCCGAGCTATCGGGACAATTTCTGCCTGATCGCTCGTGACGGTGGCCAACTGGCGTCAACTGTTCAAATTTTCGACCGTAAGATCAACCTGGCGGGTCAAGCTGTTCCGATGGGCGGAATTGGTTCGGTCTTCACGCGCGAGGATTATCGGCACAAAGGCGTTGCGTCCGAACTCATGCGGCTTGCGGTCGAGACGATGCGTAATGCGAGTTTTGAAGTTTCGCTGCTGTTCGCCGAGCGGATCACGTTTTACAACCAATTCGGATGGCGCGAAGTCGAACGCAAAATCAGTATGCTTCCCGGCACGGAGAGGCTTTCAGCTCCCGGTAATTACCTCATTGATGTCTTTGATCCTGAACGCGACCTTACGGAGGTGGATTCCATCCACCGCGGATACAGCGGCCGGTTCAATTTGACCGCGGCGCGCGACCCCGCCGCATGGAGCGGCAGCCTCAAATTCTCCGCTAATCAGCCACTCCATCACGGCGAGGCTTCTGACGAATACTTCATTCTGTGCCGCAATGAAAAACGGATCGTAGCTTATGCTCGCGTGATGCGCTTGTACGGAGTTCCCGGCGTCATGGAATTTGGCTATGTTCCCGGCGCGAGATCCGCATTACTTTCGATATTCAAATATCTTGGTGAAGTAGCTGCCGGCCGGGCGCCGTCGTTCAAGACCGCCGGCAATCATTCGCGGGCCGCGATGCTGATGCCGGCCCGGGGAACCGCTCCCGCCGGAATTATCGCGTCGCATACCGCGCACGATCCCGATCTGGAGCGCCAATTCGCCGCCGCCGGATCTCAAGTGTCGTATTACACGGACAATAATTTCATGTGGACAGTGCTCGCGCCCGAAAAGCTGGCGAAGCGCTTGAATGTCTCTCCGGAATCGGCCACCGCCCGCGCATTCAAGATATTTTCCGACCCCGGTTCAGTTTATTGGATGTCGGACCGATTCTAGTTATGCGCAATCGAATTGTAATCATCGCAGCGGCACTGGTGGCCATTTGGTTTGGAAGCGTCCTGGCACTCCATTTCGGCCAAAAGCATCACGACAATCTCGGCTACGATATCGACGAGCACTTTCCGCCCGGCAAACCGGTTGTGCCCGGTGAAATCTTCGCCTCCACACTGGCCGCAATCATGGATCATGAGCTCCACACCGGTTTTGGATGGCGTCCGAATGATTTTTTCCTGTGGGGACCTGCGATTGGTCCGGACAATAATGCGAATCGGCAATTGGGAATCATTATGGCGGTCCGCGAAACCACCCGCGTTTTCAAAGACGATCTCACGAAGGTGTCGTCGAATCAGTACGACAAAAATCTGGTAATCGCCGATACCGATTTCCGCAACGACGCTGAGAAGTGGGTCCTGCCCGCACCGGAAGGCAAGTACGACGATGGCGTTCAGCATCTCCAACTGTATGCTCAAGGCCTTCATACCAGCCCGGAATCATCCCGCGAACTAAATGTGCGCGCAGTCGAACTGGTGCGGCTGTTTCAGGCGTGGACCGACCTTTTAGGGGACGCTCACGCCAACCTGTACCGAACTACAAAAGATGACGGTTCGCCGATTCGATGGTGGAGCAGCGCGCGTGACTTTTATCACGCGCAGGGCTACGCGCACGTGATGTATCACATGATGATCGCGCTAAAGCGGGAATATGCCGAAGTGATCAAAAGCGATCCGACGCTGGCGACCTTGTTCGACGACACTATCGACGCGCTCGGCAAGGCCGCAGTCCTCAAGCCGCTGGTGATTATGAATGGCTCTCCGGACGGCTTGTTCGCAAACCATCGCCGCAACTTGGACGGCTACATCACCGAAGCCCGCCAGAAAATGTATTCGATTCGCGAAGAATTGCAGCGATCGCCACTCTAACCGGGGCTACAGATCGAACCAGGGGCAAAGGAGCATGATCCCTCCCCGCACGGCTAACTCAGCCATCGCTGGAGCCCATCGTGCTGGAATCCCCAGCAATTCAGCAAGTGTACGCATCGGCCACGTCGGCCCGGCGGGCATGATGCCCAAGGGCAGTCCCAACAACCGCCGTTCATGATGGTAGGTCACCAACTCGTGCCGCCGATCATCGGGAATATTTGCCCGCCGGCGTGCAAGCCGGATTGCCGCATCCATGCCACCGATTTCGTCGACCAAGCCGTTCTCACGCGCCGCTATTCCGCTCCAGATTCGCCCTCGCGCAAGCTCCTCGGTTCGTTCGGGCAAGAGATGCCGCCCTTGGGCTACCTTTGCCGTGAAATTGCCGTAGAGGTGCCCCAGCGTGTCATTCACCTGCGTCAGCTCGGCCTCGGTCAACGGACGCGTAATCGACATCGAGTCGCTGTTCTCGGCCGTCTTTACGTACTCGATGCGAACGCCGAGTTCGTCGAGAACCCGGGCAAAATTGAATTTCGCGTAAACGACTCCGATTGAACCCGTAACCGTAGCAGCCTCGGCGACGATCGCATCCGCCCCGGCTGCGACGTAATAGCCCCCCGACCCCGCAACGTCACCCATTGAAACCACCACTGGCTTGCCGCGATGCTGAGCTTCACGCACAGCGCGCCACACGAGATCGGAGCCGACCGCCGAACCTCCTGGCGAATTGACGCGAAATACGATTGCCTTTATCCGCTCATCGCGGGAGGCGCGCTCGAATTGCAAAGCGGTTGCCGGTCCGCTGACGAACTCGCCGGCGGCAGGGGCGTTTCCTCCAATAATTGGGCCGCACGCGTGAATCAAAGCAATCTTTGCCGGTCGTCCAGGCGCCCGAGGAAGGGCCGCGTGACGGCAATAGCGGCCTATGCTGACAAATGGATGGCCCTTGCCTTCCGAATCCAGGTCCGCGTGGATATCTTCGATATAGCCTTCGCGATCTACCAGTCCATGGTCCACACCGAACTTGGCGGTAACAAATCCCGATGCCAGTAGCTCGCGAATCCGCGCTGGATCGATCTTGCGGGCCGAGGAAATCGCTTCGATAATGATTTTTTCCCAGTCGCCAACCACCGCCGCGATACTTTCGCGCAGCACCGGTGACATCGTATCCCGGCTAAGCGTTTCCCCCGCACCCTTGTATTCCTTCCACTGCAGGGTTTGAGCCTGCACTTTCAGTTTGTCCAGCACGGACTTGAGAAAAACGCCCCGAGTGGCAATGCCGTGCAATGCGAGCGTCGTATCCGGGTTGATTACAATCTCACCCGCACCCGCCGCAGCCAGATACTCTCCTAATGCGGCTGTGTCGCCGCGTAGGAGCGCAATCACTCGCTTGCCGGCCGTCTGCACCGCGCGCAGGCCGCGGTAAATCTCATGCGCAGTCGCAATTCCAGTCTCGAGCCCCGCAATCTGAACGACGACCGCCCGTATCTGTGGGTCGGTGGCGGCCGCGTCAAGCGCATAGCGGACTTGATCGAGGCTGAGCGGGCCTCGGCGCAGGAGCTGCTCCAGCGGCGAGCGCCGGGGTGCTTCCTGGATCGGCCCGGTCAATTTGAATGCCAGTACGGCGTCGTGCGGGATGTGCGCCGGCCGCAATACGAAGAACCAGAACGCCGCCGAAAGCGCCCCAGCAATCCCAATCAGTTCGATTCCGGTCGACCAGTTCTCGCTGGCGCATTCTACGGCGCCGGCGGCGCACAAGAGTGCGACCACGATGGCCAAGCGTGCTTCCCGGCTTATCCACAAGCGATCCGGAACAGTTATCTTCATCGATTCGGCAGTCGCCTTTTTCGTCGGCTCCATCTACACTATCGAATTTCGATGGCAAAGTCTGCCTTAAATTTCGCGCTGGGATTGGCGCTCTTAGGCGCCGCAGCGTGTTCCACCGGGAAGCCCACGGCAACCCCCCTCCGGCCCTATATGGGTCGCGCAGCGACGCTCGATTTTGCCAGCAATATGAACGTGATTTCCGTGATGTCGCTGCCAAAGGGATTTGCTCCGATTGCGGACCGGCCGCCAATGTGGGTTCAGAACGGCGAAGAAATTGCCGTCGCTGGCATTCAAGATGGCCACTCAGTGGTCTATGGCTTGAGTGGCGCCGGATGGAAAACCGGGCGAGTATTGGCCGCGGAGAGCGGCCCGGCTGCTGCTGTTCCCGGTTCGCTGGTCGACGCCGCCTCCAGCCCGGACGGGTTCGCTCTTGCGACCGCCGTGGTATCGCCCGACGGCAATCAACTGGATATCGTCGTCCGTGACTTGATAGCCAACGGAGCCGGCCATTCGGTCGCCGTATTTGACGGCAGCTTCGATTCGATTTCAATCGCTTGGCTGAACTCAGCAACTATCGCCGTGGCGCTACGCCGCCATCCTGATTCCACCCCTAACGCGAATGGCGCCGGTCCGGACGGCCTTCAGCTGGTGGTCCTTTCCGGAGCCGGCTCGGCGGCGCCTATCACGCTCACTTGCCCAATGTCGCGGCTGTCGTGGAGCCCGCATGGAATTTATGCCGTTGGCGAGGGAGATGCGGGAGCCCCGCCGATTCTGATCGACCGGCGAACCTCAGCCTGCAAGCCATTTCATACGAACCGGCCGATTCGCGTGCTTGATTGGGATTTGGCCGATGAAGGAACTTTTCTCTACGCCGGAACCGATGTCGCCAATCGTGTAGTCAGCGTCTACAAATACAACATCGCCACCGGCACTGAAAATCTGATGGGCCTGTCATCGGCCGCCGCGGCCTTCACCAGCGGAGGCCAGGTCTTAATCTTGGGCAACCAAAAGCTAAATTTTCGCGTAGCCACCGAGCGCCCTACACAACCGCTAACCGCACAAATCGCGCTGGCCCGCTCCGATCAAAGCGAAATCGACATAAAATCGCTTGCTTTTCAAACCACGCCCGCGATGCTGGATCAGAGCTCGATTGCATATTCCAAGCAGGCGGATGAGGCCGCAATCCAAACCTTCTCGCCAAGCGTGCCGATCCCATGGCGTAAAATAATCAACTATTCGATGACCAGCGGCACCGCCTACATGGTCGGAACCGGCCCCGCGAGCGGAACCGTCACGATGGCATGGTCGCCAAAGGGACGCTGGCTGGCGGTTCTGGATGGTGACGCTGCGTCAGGCACCGCAATGGCGATTCTCGCGCCGCCTCGATAACAGGTCCCCGTTGTAATCCCGTGGCATTCGCGCGAGCTTGGATGGCTCAACGCGCGCGATGCTCCCAGTATTCCGCCGCAACTTTGAAAGCCCGCCCTGCGCGTTCGAAGCTCTCAAACACGACCAATCCTCGCGCGCGAGCCTGTTCCCTAGCCCGCGCCACAACGGCTTCAAGGTGCGCTGGCTGAATCACTGTCGCGAAGGGCTTCTGCGAGCGGCTATTGAATGCCGCCAATTGATCCAGAAGCCCGCTTAACGCGGCTTCTTGCGCCGCCCACAGACCCGCGCGCAGACCGCTTCCCAGCTCGACGATCATCCCGTCGATAACCGGATCGCGTTCGAGGATGCCGAGTATACGGTCGAGATTCCCGCCATCGGAGACAAAGCCAATCGTTCCGCCCGCATCCAGGGGATTTCGGCAACTGCCGCCGATGATGTTGAAGAATTGTTTCAGTTCCTCATACGAGCGCGGCGACAGGGCGGGAACTTCCAATCCGGCTGTGGAAAATGCGTCGGTTATTGCCACCGATTGCCCACCGGTCATCGCCACCAGCCCCATTTTTCGGCCGGAATGACGTCTCCCGCGCGAGAATAGCTCCATCGCGTCGAGCATCGCGTCGAAGCCGTCGACCTCCACTGCACCGGCCTGCCGAACCATCGCTTGCCAAACCGCCGCCCGCGAGGTCATTGCCCCGGTGTGCGACAATGCCGCGCGCGCTCCCGCCTCCGTAGCCCCGCCCTTCCATATCACGACCGGATGGCGTCCCGCGGCCCGCTGTACGCTCTCAAAGAAATGACGGCCGTGACGCACGCCCTCGATATACATGCCAATGGCGGCAGTTGCGGGATCGTCCGCCATTAGATCGATGTAGTCCGCCGCTTCCACTACGGTCGCATTTCCGATCGAGGCCGCCTTATTGACCTTGATGCCGCGCACGGGAGCCTGCAGGCAAAAATTGACCGTGTGGGTGCCGCTCTGCGAGATGAAACATACGTTTCCCGCTTCGCCGGTCGCCTCGCCGGGATAATTGCAAAGTCCGGCGGCGGGGTTGTACAGTCCCATACAATTGGGTCCGACCAATGCGATCTCGGAATCAAGCGCGACTTGCCGGAGCGCCTCCTCCAGGCGTATTCCTTCTTCTTCCGCAGTCTCGGAAAAGCCCGAAGTAAAGAAAGAAATCGCTCCAACCCGGTTTGCGGTGCAATCTTTCAGGATGCGCGGTGCAACGTTGCGCGGCACCGCGCTAACCGCGTAATCGATCGGTCCGTCGATTTCCGCAAGGCTTTTCCGGTTCTCCACGCCCATCGCCTCGATGCCCGGAATTTCGTTCGGGTCGATTTGAATGGAGTAAACCTTCACCTTAAGCTCCCGCATCGCACGCAGCCATAGATATCCACCGGCACGCTTGTCGCCGATTACAGCCACGGCGCGTGGATCAAAGGCACGCCTCAGGTTTGCCAAACGCATCGCGCGATGCGGGTCGGAATCATCTCCAGCTGAAGGCGTCCGGACCACGATTCGGGCGTCAAGAATCGCCACTTTATCCGGGTAGGCAATTATCGGGTTCAAGTCCATTTCGGCAATTTCCGGATGCGCCGACGCCAGCTCGGATACCTCCGCCAGAACCGAGGCAACCATCTCCTTATTAATGCCTGGCTGGCCTCGCATTCCGCGCAGCACCGCTTCGCCGCGCAATTCCGCGATCATTTCGGCCGCCTCGGCCCGGCCGATCGGCGCAAGGCGAATCGCAGTATCTCGGATGACTTCGGTAAAAATGCCGCCCAGGCCAATGAGTACGGCCGGACCGAAGCTTTCATCGCGCATCACTCCCGCTATCAGCTCGACACCCGGACGAGCCATTGCATCGATCGTTACACCTTCAAACTGCGCCGCCGGCGCGCACTTCAGCAGCGAAAGGCGGATACGTTCAAGGGCTGCTCGCACCGCATCGTCGTCGGCAAGGTTGAGCTCAACACCGCCAATTTCGCTCTTATGGCTAATCTGTGGGGAGATTACCTTCAGTACAACAGGATAGCCGATTCCATTCGCTACCCGCACTGCAGAAGCCGCGTCAATTGCGGTCTCGGGGACCGAGGCCGGCAGCCCTGCAGCGGCCAGCAGCCGTTTGCTTTCGATCTCAGTTAAAGCGGTGCGTCCAGAAGCCTGAACGGACGCGATGAGCGCGGAAATATCGGAGGCATTCACAGCAAACGCATATAGCAGAGGCGACCGCCGATTAGAATCAACCGGCCACTCCGCCCGCGGTTCAGACTTGGTTTTTCCGCAAATCGGATGGAATTTCGGGTGCGGACGCCGCACAGCGCCCGCACCCGCTCGGCGTCTTAATGCGTCAAGCGCAGCAGAATCTTGGAGGCGATTAACAAAAATGCGTTGTTAAGATCCGCTGAGGTTTGCGCCAAGATTGCCGCCCCTTGGGGTAGATTCGGGTTGTAGCTGGGGCTGGCAGGATCGTTGGCAATTTCTTGCAGGTAGGTCATATCCACCTTATCGCCCATGCCTAGAGCGTAAATCTCGACTCCAGGATTCTCCTCCTGCATCGACAGCGCCACTTGCTCAGCACGATATTTTGCTTCATTAGACACGTTGGTATTATTCTGAGTCATCGTCGGCGGTGACAATTGCGAAGGGAAGGTGGTCGGTGGGCAACTGCTGCATGCATTGCTGCTGCAGGTGCTGTCCGAGCTCCCCGGCATTGCACAGAAGCTATTAGCCCCGTGACACCAGCCGACAGCCGCTTCCGGAGGTGCGCAGCCGCCGTAAATTGTGAGGTGACTGCCGGAACTACCACTGCAGCCACCTCCCGACTTACAGGTCAAGGTGTCCTCGATCATGTTGGCCCAGCCGTCGGTGAAAAAAACCGCAACCCGCACTGTGTTCTGTCCAGCTGGAATCGCAATAGTATTAATTTGAGTTTGCCCAGCCGCCAGTGCAGCTTCCGCGAACGTTCCACCCTGGAATGATATCGAGCCAACGTTTGAGATGATGGCTGATTTGAAGGGCTGGGTCATGGCCACGCCGGTGGTTGCGACCGTCCCAAAATGAATTTCGGCCACGTGATCCTGCGTATCGTCGAAATAGTTGATGAAACTATCAACTGCGGGAGGAAGCGCCGTGGAGCCTCCGTTCCTTGTCATCGATGCCGAATTATCCAGGACCAGCGACATGACCAGCTTGGCGCGGGTGGCTTGGGCGCTCCCGCTGACCGATACCTGATTAAATTGGTTAAAAATTGCAAGAAAGAACGGGTTGACGGTAACTGTGCCGCTGACATTGACCAGTTTGTTGCCGTTGGAATCTGTTCCAACCGAGAATGAAAAAGTCGGGGTAATGCTGTTATTAGTAAATTGCGAGGTCGAGCTCATGTTCAAGGTGTAGGCCGTCTGAGCAAGACTTTGCGCGGTGGAATTGCCCTGATAAAGATTGCGCATCCCTTCCAGCGCCGCGGCATCTAGCGCCCGGGATAACGCCGACTGCTCGACATAGATCATGCCAAAGTCGATCGCCATGCCGGCAAAAACGATAAGGACCGGAATCATGAGCGCCAGCATCACTAGGATCTGGCCGGGTTTGCTCTCTTTAATCTTTTGCTTCCAGCGAGCCGACATAATCATACCCCTCCTAGAAATACGCCGCCTGATACATCTGCGTTGGCATCACAATATTTAGCATGGTGCCGATTGGCGTGATTGGCGTGAACTGGTAGCACACTTCGGTAATGTAAACCGTCATTCCCGAATTGAGTAGAGTAGCCGCGTTGGTTGGAACTGTCGCACTGGACCCGACGCCAGTGCCGACATGGCTCGTGCAATGATAGCCGCCGCCAGAGGCTTGGGCGGTGATCTTGTTCGAGTTCGAAATCTGCTGCACCGTCGTTAAAATAACGCCGCCATAGTGGGCCATATCCAACGGCGCACCACCGGAAACCAAAGCGGTGGCCGCAGTTGCAACGTCCGTCCCGCGGCACGTGATGCTGGAGCCCTCGCGGCTCAAACCAACCATCTCCTGTTCGTAATTCAGCGCCCGGCCGAACTCAATCAATCCGCACATCAGGCTCAGAAGAATCATCACGACCATCGCGAATTCAACCGCAGCTTGGCCGGATGACTGCGTCCGCGTTCTAATCCTAACTCCATCTCGACGTTTTGAAGCCATAGTACTCTCCAAGCTTGGCCGCCCCGTTAGGGATTCTGACCCGGCGGGAACGGCTCGTTCTTGATGGTGGTACTCGCGACGATTGTATATTGGCCGCCGGGAAATATATTCGCCACAAACGGAGTGATGAACGGCACCGTGGTGGTCAGCGTTATTGTTACGACATCCAGCGGCCCTCCGCCGTTGTTATTGCTGGTCTGGCCCGCCGAGTTCACGCTGTTTACCGTAATGTTGGCAACCGAGGCACCCATCGAAGTTGCGCCGAACGCGGCAGTTGTGGCGTACGAGATAATCGAATTGATCCGGCTCAGATTCCCTCCTGAACCATTGGGCAGCTTATTGCCTGTCGAAGCAAACCTGCCGGCCTCTTGCACTGCCTGCTGGAGGTTCAGCTGAATAAAAAACATCCGCCCATAATCGACAATTGCAAAGGTTAGGAAAAAGAATAGCGGTGCGACCAACGCAAATTCGACTACATCCTGCCCGCTCATTGATCCCAAGCGCCGGTTTCTCAACCGGCGTGGCAGAATACTGCAGGCAGCCTCCGCTCTGCGCTTGGCTACAGTTGTCATGAATGACACCCTCCTAGGTCTGTCACATCGCGCGTGTCGAATTTTGGCGATGGCCCCTTCATGGCTGAGGAACACCCTCCCAAAATTTCCCGCGATCTTCCTCCCTCGCTATGCATCCGACCTACGATTTGCCGAGCCAAGGACCCGTAATATGGTCACTGGCGCCACAAATCTTATCCTCCGATTCGGATTTACGCATACAATATGCCACAAAATTAAACCCGTCAAGGCTCATATTTCTCTGGCGGGAAATCCGACCCGTTGCTCGGGTGCCACAATTAGTGGCAGCCACGCATATCGCCGACAACTATTAAGCCTTCCCCACCGCAGCGATTGCCTCTCCTAATGTGAAGTTCCCCTCATACAGCGCCCGGCCAACGATAACCCCGACTAAGCCATCGCCGAACCGGTCTGCCAAAGCCTTTATGTCATCCAGGGTAGCTACCCCACCCGAGGCAATTACCGGCAATCCAATCGACTTTGCAATCTGCCCCATTTCCGCCGCATCGACGCCCGACTGCACCCCATCTCGCGAAATGTCAGTTACCGTCACAGCCGCCACGCCGGCCGTTTTGAACAGTTCCGCGACCTCGGCAATTGAGAGCTCACTGGTTTCTTTCCAGCCTTTGATTGCCATCTTGCCATCGCGGGCGTCGATCGAACCGATCACCCGGCCCGGCAGATTCATGCAAGCGCGGCGAACCAACTCCGGATTAACGATTGCGGCGGTCCCAATCGATACGGAATCGGCGCCAGCAGTCAGGACCGACCGAATCGATTCGATCGTCCGCAGCCCGCCCCCGACGTCGAGTGAGCATTTCACTGCCGCTCGAATCTTGCGGAGCGTGGGAAGCGCGCGCGGCTCGCCCGCGACGGCGCCATCGAGATCGACGATATGGATTACTTCCGCCCCTTCCCCCTCGAAATGGCGCGCGATTTCCGCGGGATCGGCCTCGTAGTCGGTGGCTTGGTTCATGTCACCTTGCATCAGGCGGACGACACGAGTGCCTTTCAAATCGATAGCCGGAATAACCGTGAAATGATCGAACACAATCGTCACCTCCTCCATCATCCCGCATCGTTTCGTGCAGGCTGCTGGGAACCGGCTTCAGCTCGGAGGTCTAATTCGATGCAAAACCGGTGCTCAACATCCCGCTTATGTCAGCGTTCCCTTGGTCGAAGGTACCCCGGAACGCCGGGGCTCAAGCGCGGTCGCCTGATCCATCGCGCGCGCCAGCGCCTTGAATGCCGCTTCGATTATATGATGGGGATTACGTCCGCTGGCCAGATTAAGATGCAAATTCATGCCGGTTTCGTCGGCCAGCGCCTTCATGAAGTCATGAAGCAGTTCGGTCTGAAAGCTCCCCACCCGCTCCTGCGCGATTGGCACATTATACCCCAAATACGAGCGCCCGCTCAGATCTACAATCGCCGTGCAGACCGCCTCGTCCAACGGTACGGTCGCCTCGCCAAACCGCCTAATACCCGAGCGATCGCCGAGCGCCTGCCGGAAAGCCCGGCCAAGCACGATCCCGACGTCCTCGACCGTGTGATGCTCATCGATATGCAGGTCGCCGCGCGCCTCCATCTTGAGGTCGAAAAATCCATGGCGGGCAAAGCTGTCCAGCATGTGGTCGAGGAACGGGACTCCCGTATCGATCGTGGAAGCGCCCGAGCCATCGAGCTTAAGGGAGGCTTTTATCTGTGTCTCGCGCGTTTTGCGGTCGATTTCGGCCGCCCGGGGCGCCGCCGCCGCAATCGCGGCGACTCGCGCCGGCGCTACGGATCGAGTGCTAGCTTTGGTCTTACGCCGATTCCGCATGTCGAACTAATCTCCCCTCATCCGCCCCTGCCACCACGCTTGGAATTCCCTGTTACGCTCCGCAACTCAATTGCCCGCGCATGCCCCTCGAATCCTTCCATCCGCGCCAGATGCGCAACGCTGGCGCCCAGCGCCGCAATCGCCCCCCGCGATGCCTCGATTATACTCGTTCGCTTAAGGAAATCGTATGCCCCCAAGGGGGAGGCAAAACGGGCCGTCCCACCCGTCGGCAGGACGTGGTTTGGCCCGGCGAGATAGTCACCCAGCGGGGCAGGGGTAAGTAAACCCAGAAAGACCGCTCCGGCCGCCTTCACCCTTGGAAGCCATTTCGCCGGCTTGCGGATATCCAATTCCAGGTGTTCCGGCCCGATACGGTTGCTGAGATCGAACGCTTCTTCCAAGTCGCGCACGACGACCATCGCGCCGCGCCGTGCGATTGCCGCGCCAGCCTGCCGGCCGCGCGGCAGAGTCTTGAGGGCGCTTTCCAACTCATCAGCTACCCGCGCCGCCAGAGCCGCCGACGGTGTCAGCAAAATTGCAGCCTCATCGCCCGATCCATGCTCGGCCTGGGCTATCAGGTCAGCTGCAACCCAAGCCGGTTTCGCACTGGTGTCCGCAATCACCAGCACTTCGCTCGGCCCGGCCATCTTGTCGATATCGACAATTCCGTAGACCATCCGCTTGGCTGCCTGCACGAAGGCATTGCCGGGGCCTACGATTTTATCGACCGGCCGGATTGACTCGGTCCCGTAAGCAAGCGCCGCGATCGATTGCGCTCCGCCCACGCGATAGACTTCGCTGACTCCGGCGATCGCCGCCGCGGCCAGCACGGCGGGCCGATCCCCACCCGGCACCGGCGGCGACACCATAACTATATCCTCGACGCCGGCGACCTTGGCGGGAATGGCGTTCATCAGCACCGACGACGGATACGCGCCCATCCCACCGGGCACATAGATGCCGACCCGTTTGATCGGACTTGCGATTTGCCCCAGCCGCATCCCGGTCCGATCTCGATAGACGAACGATTTCTCCATTGTGCGGCGATGGAAATCGGCGATCCGGCGCGCGGCGAGCTTGAGTGCGCGGAGGTCCTCCCGCGTGATTTTGCCCATCGCGGCGCGCAAATCGGCGGCCGGGACACGAAGCGTCCTCGGCGTGAGCCGGACATTGTCCAGCTCGAAGGTGAGATCGATAAGCGCGCGGTCGCCGCGTTTCCGGACCGCTTCCACGATGCGGCTCGCCGCATTATCAACGCCGCTGTCGCGACCGCCGCGACGCGCCTCCATCGCGGCCATGAACTCGCGGAATTCAGCGCTGTTGGATTTCAGGACCTTGGGCTTCATGCGTCGTCATCCTTTACCGGCTCAGGCGGCAAGTCAAATCAGCGTCGCTCATGCCGACCGCTTGCGCAACAGAATAGATCTGTCTTATGCGTCTCAAGGTCTGATAGATCTGCGCGGAAGCGATGCTAACCCTGCTCGAATTGATTGCCGCCGCATCGGTGGCCCTAGCCGCGTATTCGATGATTCGGCGGAATCAGTCGCGCGTCGACCCGGGCCTCGAATTGGCCACTTGGGATGCGGTCGCGGACGGACTGCATAATTCGAATACCGATCTGATCTTTTGGCGAGATCGGTTTTACCTCGTCCACGCAGCCTCCCCGTTTCATCTGGGCAGCAGCCGCTGCAAATTGACGGTGCGCCGCTCAGCCGACGCACGGACTTGGGAGACGGTGGCCGAACTGAACATGCCCGGCGAGGATATCCGCGACCCGAAGTTCGCGGCGATCGGCGATCGCTTGATTATGTACGCGTTGCCGAACGCCGGCTTGCGCGCGATGCCGTATGGAACTGTCTACTCCGCCACCGACGATGGCGAGAATTGGTCAAAATTTGAAACTATCGGCCATCCCGGATGGCTTTTCTGGCGGCCGAAAACCAACGACGGACATACTTGGTACGTTCCGGCCTACTGGCATCACCACGGTAAATCGAACTTGCTGACCTCGACCGACGGCATCAAATGGACCGTCGTGTCAGAGATCTACAACGGCGAAGGTAACGACGAGACCGATATCGAGTTTCTGCCCGACGGCCGGGTGCTCGCCACTGCGCGGCTGGAATATACGCCGGACAATCCGATTGGCAATGCGAACGCGTCAACACTGATCGCAGTGGCGTCGCCGCCGTTCACCGAATGGCATTACGCAAAAAGCCGGGTGACGCGCCTGGATGGACCCGCCCTCTTCCGCTACGACGGGCGCATCTTCGCCGTCGCCAGGTTCCAGCCCGGCCCGCGCGGATTTTTCACCCGGCTCGGCAGCTCATTCAGCCGCAAGCGCACATCGCTCTTTCTGGTTGAAGAAGACGGCTTGGTATACCTTTCCGACCTTCCCAGCGCCGGCGACACTTCGTACGCCGGCGTAGTCGTTCGCGACGGTTACCTCTACGCCAGCTATTACACCAGCGACATCAGCCGGGATTATCCGTGGGTAATCGGGATGATGCTGCGGTCGGACATTCGAATGGCGAAAATCGGATTGCAGTCGCTCGCACGATTGGCGCCCGCGAGACATCCCAAGAGTTGAGCGCTACCCGTTTTCGTCCTTGACGCGCTCGATTCGAGCGCCCAAGGCCGACAATTTCTCGTCGAGTTTTTCGTAGCCGCGATCCAGATGATAAACGCGCGATAGCTCGGTGGTGCTTTCGGCGGCCAGCCCCGCCAGGATCAGCCCCATACTGGCGCGCAGGTCGGTCGCCATTACGGGAGCGCCACCCAGCTTCGACGGTCCGCGCACCACCGCGGTTGGCCCCTTCATGACGATATCCGCGCCCATCCGGATGAGTTCCTGCGCATGCATGAACCGATTCTCAAAAATCGTTTCGGTAATCACCGAGGTCCCCGGCGCCTGCGTAAGCAGCGCCATCATTTGCGCCTGCAGGTCGGTCGGAAAACCTGGGTATGGCAGCGTACGCAACTCGACCGGACGCAGCTTGCCGTTGGCACGCACCCGCAGGCCGCCGTTCACGGGAGTTACTTCAACGCCTGCCTCCACAAGCTTTGCCATTACAGCATCCAATCGAGGCGCCGGAGCGTTGGATATTGTGACATCGCCGCCGGTTACCGCCGCCGCGATCATCAGCGATCCCGCCTCGATTCGGTCGGGCGCAACCCGATGCTCCGCGCCGTGCAGCCGCTCTACTCCTTCGATTTCGATTACATGCGTTCCGGCACCCGAAATCTTCGCACCCATCGCGTTGAGCATCGCCGCAAGGTCGACAATCTCCGGCTCGCGCGCCGCATTTTCGATCTGTGTGCGGCCCGCTGCGATCGACGCGGCCATCAAAATGTTTTCAGTTGCGCCGACCGATGGGTTGTCGAGCCAAATGCGCGCTCCCTTGAGCGGTTGCGCGTGCGCTTCGACATAACCGGCGCGCATCGCAAGCTTAGCCCCCAACGCGCGCATTCCCGTTATGTGCAGATTCACCGGGCGCGCGCCGATGGCGCATCCGCCGGGAGTCGAGACCCGCGCCCGCCCGGCACGCGCGAGCAAAGGGCCCAGCACCAGGAACGACGCGCGCATCGTCTTAACCAGCTCATACGGGGCGACATGCGAGCGGATTTCCCGCGTCTGAATTTCAACCGAGTGATCGCCGGACCAATCGGCCTGCGCGCCCAAGTCGCGCAACAGGCCAAGCGTGGTCGCCACATCGCGCAATCGAGGAACGTTGGTGACCTTAACCGGCTCGTCCGTCAGCAGCGCGGCAATCAGGCACGGCAGAGCGCTGTTTTTGCTGCCGCTTGCGGCAACCGTTCCCGCCAGAGGAACACCGCCGCGAATGACCATCTTGTCCATTTAGGGTTATGCCCGACGCGCGATACTGGTCCTCAAGGACGCTCACTTTTTCTTGCCGAAGTTGAACATGTTCCGCAGATCGCCGATCGCGGGACTGTTGGTCGGAACGTATGGTTCTACGCTTGTACTTACGGGATTCGGCAAATTATCCCGGCTGCGCTTGGAAAGCGGCTTCAGTCCCCAGTTCCATTCGATGAACTTCAGGATCGACACATGGTCGGAATAGGTGTGATCGACGAAGCCGTACTTGGAGAACGGCGATATTGCGATCATCACGGTGCGCGGACCGTCGCCGAAGAAATCGATCGGCTGAATGTACCCACTGTCGTACTCGCCGCCGGATTCATCGAAGGTGACGAGAATCGCCGTTGTGGCCCACAGCTTTGGGTTGCTTTGCACGGTCTGAACGATGTTCTTCGCAAATGCCTCGAACCGCGCCGGCATCGAGGTTCCTGGATGTCCGTCCGTCAGCTCGCTTGGCTTGACGAATGAAACCGCCGGCAGCGTGTTGTGCTGCACGTCATCGAAGAAGGTGGATAGATCCTGGACGTTATTCTTCAGCGGCGTGGTCATGATCGATTTCGAATACTGAAAGGCGTTGCAGATGGCGCAGTAGAGGCTATTACCCGGCTCCGGGTCGCCGGCCTGATCGTACCCATCGCCATAATACTTCCACGATATCTTCCGCTTGGAGAGCGCATCGCCAATGGTCGGTATGGTCTGCGGGCCGATCGAATAATAAGGTCCAGCCGGGAATTCCTCTTTCTGCGTCGGCGATGTAGCGATCGGGTTCCCCAAATGATCGTAGGCCGGATATTCGTTATTGATTTGATAGTAGGTGCCGGCCGCGCAATTTCCGCCATTGAAGGGAGAGTACGGCAATTGCCCGAGGTAGTTCCTGATGGGCGCGATTCCGGGCTGGCTCGTGTCGGAACATTCCGCCGCACCACCAAAGCTTGTGCTTCCGGGGTCCGCGAACGGCAACGTGTCGTTTGTGTAGAAATTGTTCGTCCCGGCGACGGGGTTGGGATTCGCAATCAGGTCGGATGCGGGCGCGATCGGATTTCCAGAGCCCGACGGATCGGCAAAGTAATAAACGTCGCCGGTAAATATCGCCTGCGAGTTGGGCCCGGTGCCGCCCATTATCGGCTGATGATAATTATCGTTGAGGGCGTAATTCTCCGCGAATGATTGCAAGATCGGCACCTCGCCCGCGGCCATATTATAAATTCCCATTCCGACCCCGCCCTGATAGGTTCCCTCGTCATCGGTTGGCGGCGGGCATTGCTCGCTGCCGATAGCCGGCTGGCAGGTTCCGGTAATTCCCCATCCCTGCGTGATGGCGACCCAGGTGACCAGGTCATGCATGCATCCGCTGGGGTTGGCCGGGGTCGCATTGGCGATATTGCAGTCGGCCTGCTGCCACATCTGGAAAAATTGATGCGCCGGATCTCCCGTATTGTCAGTGACGGTGGTCGGCGTGGGCGGCGAGTCCGGAGCTCCAAGGGCTTCGAGCAACGGGCCACAGAAGCCTCCACTGCCCACTATCGGCTGACATTTGGTAGCGTCAAATGGCGGTACGCCTGCGAGCGACGACCAGACTCTGCCCGGATTCACCAGCGGATACGGCCCATCAGGCAGCAAGAATGGATCGGTTCCTGACCCTTCTGCCTTTGGCCTCAACAGTTCGTACCGGCAATCCACCTGCGGTGAAAGGCATAGCGGCTCCGTCGGTTCGTACAACGACTGATGGGTTCCGCTCAGCGACAGCAGATACTGATCCTCCGGTGCAAGTCCGATGTCGGTGCAACTCACCGGTCCCATCGAGAGGCCGAGCGCCAGCGTCAGGCTGGAGAGCAAACATGCCGACGCGGGAAGGCCGTTTAATCCCGTACTTGGTTGAGGCAGGTTTTCGAAAGGGCCGGTCTGCGTCGGGCTAATCTCGTAGGTGGCCGTATCGGTCGCCTGATTCTGCAAGGACAACGATTCGGTGCCGTTGAAGGTTCCGGGAGGAAATCCGGTTTCATCAACGATCCCCTCCGAGAGCAGATTCATGACCGTCTGGGTCGGATCGGGCGGCGTGTAAGTTCCAAACAGGTTGTCGAAGCTCCGATTTTCGCCGACCACCACGATCAGATGCTTGATCGGGCTCCGCGTCGGTGCCGCGAGCGCCATTCCGGCCTGATTAATACCGAAGCAGACCACCAATGCGGCGCTGACCGCGCGTCGATAACGTTTACGCATGTTCATCCTCGCCCACCAGGATTTTCCACATCGTAAGACATACCCACCTCGTGAGCAAAGGGTTCTCGACGCGAGGGGGGATGCCGGCCACAACTTTTCTAATCGGTGCGCATCACCAGTGTGCGTGGAAGGCCCGCCAGATCGCTCAACTGCGAGACGGCGGCGAAACCCTCGCGCGCGAAAATTTTCCGAACCGCCGCGTTTTGAGCTGCTCCGATCTCGACGATCACGGTTCCGCCGGGCTCAAGATGCGTACCCGCCCCGGCCGCGATTCGCCGATAGCATTCCAGTCCGTCGGACCCGGCGACAGTCGCGATCCGCGGTTCGTAATCCCGCACTTCAGGCTCGAGTGAACCGATCTCGGAGGCTGAGATATACGGAGGATTCGATACGATCAGGTCAAATTTGCCGAGCGGATCGAGATCGTCGCGGATCTCAAATAAATCGGCGATTCGCAAATCAACCCGGCTGGAAAGCCCATGCTTCGCCGCATTGCGGCGGGCGATCTCCAATGCCACAGGCGAGATATCGACGGCAGTCACGCGCGCCGCTGGAGCATGATGTGCAATTGCGATCGCAATCGCACCCGATCCTGTGCCGATGTCGAGCATGCTAATACTGCCGCGAGTTTCAGCCGCCTTTAGCGCCGCCTCAACGAGTATCTCTGTTTCCGGGCGCGGAATCAGAACGTCTGGCGTCACGATGAAATCGAGCGAGTAGAACTCCTTGTGGCCGACGATATATGCAAGCGGTTCGCGCGCCGCACGGCGTGCGACAAATGAATCGAATCGAGCAATTGCTGATTCGTCCGCAATGAAATCCCGCACCAATATCCGTTCGCGTGAGACGCCGGCAGCCGCGACCATCAGCAATGATGCGTCCAAATCCGCATTTTCGATTCCGGCAGCCGTCAGTTTCCGTGCCGCATCGGCGACGGCGTCCGCCACCCGGCTCATATCAGGTTGGCAGGTTGAGAGCTTGCTGCTGATCATAGGCAGCCAGCGCATCGATGACTGGATCGATCTCACCGTCGAGGACCTTGTCCAATTGATGGAGCGTGAGATTCACGCGATGATCGGTCACGCGCGATTGCGGAAAATTATAGGTGCGGATGCGCTCGGAGCGGTCCCCCGTCCCGATCATTGTGCGGCGCGCATCGGCAATCTTCGCGTGCTGCTCCGCCTGCGCCTGCTCGAGCAATCGGGCCCGCAAGACCTTTAGGGCGCGCGCCTTGTTCTTGTGCTGCGATTTTTCATCGCGGCAAACGATGACCATCCCGCTTGGGATGTGCGTGATGCGCACCGCGGAGTCGGTCGTGTTGACGCTCTGGCCGCCGGGGCCCGACGCGCGCATCACGTCGATTCGCAGGTCCTTCTCCTCATTGATGTTTACTTCGACCTCATCGGCTTCGGGCATCACGGCAACCGTCACCGCGGAGGTATGAATCCGCCCCGACGCTTCCGTCTTCGGCACCCGCTGCACGCGATGCACCCCGCCCTCATACTTGAGGCGCGAGTAGGCGCCGCGTCCACTGATGTTGGCGATCACTTCCTTGATTCCGCCCAAACCGGTGTCGCTCATGCTGAGCGGTTCGACCTTCCACCCGTGGCGTTCGGCGTATCGCGTGTACATCCGATATAGGTCACCGGCGAATAGCGACGCTTCCGCGCCGCCGGTTCCGGCGCGAATTTCCAGGATGACGTTCTTTTCGTCATTGGGATTGCGCGGAGTCATCAGCACCTTCAGCCGCTCTTCGAGGGCGGCTTGCCGTTTGAGCAACTCCGGCAATTCGGCGCGCGCGAGGTCTTTCAGGTCCTGGTCGGCGCCCTCGGCAAGTGCGCGATGCTCCTTGATTTCATCGGACAGGCGGATGTATTCGCGGGCGCATTGGACCGTCTCGCTCAATTGCGAGCGTTCCTTGCCGATACGCGCATATTCGCGCTGGTTCGCGATTACGGCCGGATCGCCAAACTTGCGCTCCAGCTCCGCAAATCGCTCCACTATTGCGTTTGCCTTGTCGAGCATCGCCCCATCACATGCAGCTTTCCGCGTGAAGTGAAAACAAAAACGGCGCGGCCGAAATGGCCGTGCCGGTTATATATCCCCCGCGCACCCGGACGCATCATGCGACACGGGCGGCGGGAGTTGCAATGCTACTTCTTGATGCCGTACTTGCGGTTGAAACGCTCGACGCGGCCGGCGGTATCAACCAAGCGCTGCTGCCCGGTGTAAAACGGATGGCACTTCGAACAAACTTCAACGTGAATCTCTTTCAGCGTTGAGCGCGTCTCAAAGGTGTTGCCGCAAGCACAGCTAACCATGCAGCGGCGATAATCAGGATGGATTTCAGCTTTCATTGTCTCTTTCCGGCCATGCGCACCGATTTTTCAAAAGGATATCATCGGTCCAGCGGCGGTTCAAACCACCTGCCGATGCTGTCTACTAAGATGAATCGGCCCTCGGCCTTCCGTCCTTGCCGGTTATTTTAACCACGATTTCCGAATTCGCCAGCCCCAACCCTCCGCCATGCGAATCGCCAAGGGTATAATGAGAGCCGAAATCGAGGTTAGAATTTCGCAGGTTCGCCAAATGCGATATGGAGGACGGACGATGAAGAAACTACCCGGTCTGCTAACGGCGGTGACATTCGTCGCCATTTCGGCAACTGGCCTATTCGCCCAGGAAAGCGGCTCGCAGCCACAGGTTAATGGCACGGTTGTTCGCGGCAATACGACGATAGTGTTTGAGGCTGCCAATACCAGCGACTTGCCGATGGACCTGTATAAAATTTGGGGCGAATTCGAAAAATCGCATCCAGACATCGAACACGACCTTGCGTATAACCCTAAACAACTCGACGACGCCAACTACCTGCATAAACATCCGGATTTCGCCAAATTGCTCGACGAAAATCCCGAACTGTTCAAAGAAATGAGGCGCAATCCGGGCAACTTCGCCGCCATCCCGCCCCGGCCGGGCGAATGATCCAAAGTCTCCAGTAGTCGAAGTTCACGCGCGGCGCCCTTCACTTTCCACGCCGGGCGGAGAACGGCAAGATAACGACGTGCACCATCCTCGTCAGGCTATCCGAACCGTGAGCAAGCGGCGTCTGGCAGCTGCCGTCGCAGCGGCCTTGGTGTCCGTAACCCGGATAACAGCCGGTGCGGTAGCGGCTCCGGAGCTGGGTGCACAGGTTTCCGCCAAGTCATCCGCGAATTCGCCCGGATTCGCACCAGACAATGAATCGCCGTTTCTCCCGGTAATCCAATTGGCGCCGCCGGGACCCAATCGCGCGGCACGCGCGGTCGCGATTTTCGAGCGGATACTCGCGCTGCAGCGCAAGGTGATGTTTCACCCTGAGTTCGCCGAATCGATCGATCCGATGCTCGACCATCTCTCGCCCCGGCAATCGACGCTGATTCGCGCCGCCGCTCTTTATTCTGATAGCGACGTTCCGTGGATCGTTCAGCCCGGCGGAATCCATCAAATTTGCATCACTGGCGAGCCGCGCGGCGCCGACTACTACTATTCGCTCGCTCATGCATGCGACGTTCAGGCGCCGATGGATCATTTCCTTGGGACGTTTTCCCTGAAACCGATCGTTGCCGGCAATGACGGGAAAATCTCCAGCGTAATCGGCAACATCGGCGGGCAGATGACCGTCGATACCGTCGGCCTTGGCGGCGTGATAGACGCGGGCGCGGCAACTCTTCGATATGACCATGGCGATCTCAAGGCGCCGTGGGACACCGTCGCCGGCGAATTCAACCATCACGATCGCGCGGCGCTGGAGCTATTTCATCGCCAGACGCCGCACATCGCAGCGGTATGCGATCGCTATGCCGACTATCGCAACATACTGGATGAGTTCGATTCGCCCTCCGGCCCAGTCGTGCTGTTCAATCTCGACTTCGACGTGCGGCGCGATGCGCTTGAGAAATACCCGCATCTGAAGAAATTCTTCGATCAGCTTGCGGACTCGGTGTCCGCCCGGTCCGCGATTACCGATCCGCAGGGAAATTTTTGGGCGAAGTTCGCCTTCGATCACGGCCGCATCCGCGTCACCTTCATGGATCGCAGCGGATTGCTTGCGCCGTTCGATGCCAATTATCGTCCCGCCGGCGCCGGCATCGCCATTGAGAAGATGAATGGTGGCAACTACCACACCACCGCATCGGTGCGAGTGACGGCGCTGGGGATGGACTTCGGCTTGGACAATTTGTCATTCGCAACCGAATTCACCCGCGAAGCGCACGAAGTGAAGTTCGAGAATCGCATGGATTCGGCCCCCGTACTGATCGCACCGCCGGGCATCCACAAAGTGATCGACATCATCGCGGGGCAATTCCTTCAGACCCTCGCGACAGGAAGCGGCGGAATGCGAACGCATGCCAGGTCGAATGACTCAGGGGACGGGGCGATCAAACTGGAGGCCGGCTCGCACGCGGAATTGGCCTATTCTCCGGCGCTTGGCTTCCTGGCTCGAATCGGGGACGCCCTTGCGGAAGCGGAAAACGATAACGTGCGCTCCGAGGAGCGGGCGCTGGGACAGGAATTCTTCGACGCCTTCGTCGCCGATTACAACGATGCGCGCCCTGCTATTCTTTCGACGGACGCGAAAGCCAAATGACCATTTATTCTCGAATCCGTCTCGTGCTGCTTGTCGCCGCCGTCGCCGCCGCCGGATGCAGTCAGAATTCCGGGCAGGAGCAAGTCCAGCCAATCCCATCCGATAGTGGCCCGTCACCGCATATCATCAACGACCTATCGTCGATGCCGGGCGGCCATATCGATCCGCTTGCGCCCAGCCCCATTACTTCGCGTGGCGAATCTCTCATGCGGCCGTTGGATTCCCGCGCAACCGCATTCCGGGCCTTTCAGGAAACTCCGGGTCTATCGCGCCCAGTCGGCGAAGAAAATGCTCCTGGCCAGGAGCGGCTCCTCAACGCAAAGGCCGCGAAGTTTGCGAACTTTTCGCAAGCAATCATGGATCACATTTACTCAGTGCTCGAACAGTTGGAATCAACCGACGAGTATGCGCGCATCAAGGTACCGGTCGAGATTCAGCCCGTCGTACTCACCGCAATCATGACCAAGGACGGAGTCCTGAAGGAGCTGATCCTGGAGCGCCATTCGGGGCACGCCACAATCGACAAATTGTTCATCACTGCATGCAAACGCGGAATGTGGTTCCGTAATCCCCCTGTGGCGGCGCTGTCCGACGACGGCACTTATCGGATGAAGTTCGAGGGCCGGATCGAAAATTATGCCTCGATGGGCACCGGTCACTGGACGTTCAAAACGTCGATCGGGCTGGGGCTGGAGTAATTTCGGCTCAATTACCTTGACGGTCATCTCCTCAGGTTCACTTCGCGCGCGTGGCAAACTCCTTCCGGATGCGGGCGCCGTCGGCGTCGAGCGCGGGCGCCGGCTGACGCGACGCCGAGTCCGGGAATTCGCTCATCTTGATCGGATTCCCGGCCATTTTTATTCCATCGGCCTCGACGATCATGTTGCGCGCTGCCACCTGCGGCATCGCAGCCGCTTCCTCCACCGTATTGATCCGCGCACACGGAACACCGGCCTTGCGCATCGCTTCGACCCAATAATCCGCGGGACGCGTCTTGGTGATCGCCGCGATCTCACGGTCGACAGCATCCTGATTGATATGACGATGCTCCGCCGTATCAAAGCGCGGATCGGCCGCGAGCGCCGGTGCATCCATCGCGACGCACATCTGCTTCCACAGCTGATCGCTTGCCGCCGCCAGATAAATCTCGCGATCCGCCGTGGCATAGGAATTGGCCGGCGTTACGCATGAATGACGGTTGCCGAGCCGGCCGACGTGCGGCATTCCGTTTAGCGCATGCAGCAGCGCACCCTCCAGAATCGCAATCTGCCCGTCGAGCATCGCAATATCGACTTTCATTCCACGGCCGGTCTTCTCACGATGGTAGAGCGCGGCGTTGATGCCGCCCAGACACAGCATTCCGCTGACATAGTCCATCATCGACACGCCAACCTTGGTGGGCGGACCATCGGGTTGGCCGTTGACGCTCATCATTCCGCTGATTGCCTGAATGATCGGATCGTAGGCGGGCCGGCCCTTGAGCGGCCCTGAATGGCCGAAACCGGCAATCGCGCCATAAATGATGCGCGGGTTGATCCGTTGGAGCTCATCGTAATCCAATCCCAGGCGCTCCAGTGTTGAGTACATCAGGTTCTCAACTACGACGTCGCCGCGCCGTATCATCTCGAATAGCAGTTCATGGTCGGAACGCAGTTCAAAATCCAGTGCGATCGATTCCTTGCCGCGATTGATAGCCGCAAAATAAAGCGACACGCCATCAACGAACGGCGGGAACTGCCGCGTCTCGTCGCCCTTCCCTTTGTGTTCGACCTTGATCACGCGCGCGCCCAGCTCGGCCATCAGCATCGTGCAGAATGGTCCCGAAAGAACATGCGTCAGATCGATTACGGTAACACCCGACAATGGTCCGCCGGCCATAGATTCCTCCAATGGTTCCGCGCTCATAATGCCACGAGATCGCATCCAACTCACACGCCGCCGCTTCGCTTGCCGGCTTCGCCATACTAGAGTGCGGCAGGCCCGGTGGCCTGCACGGTGCGATGAAACTCGAACAAATTGACGACGTGCAATCAGGCGGTAACGCGATGCGCGGACCGCGCCGCGCGGCGCTCGCATTCATTTTCGTCACGGTGGTCCTCGACATGCTGGCGCTTGGCATGATCGTGCCTGTGCTGCCAATGTTGGTGCAAAACTTCGAGGGCGGGAACACCGCGCGCGCCGCCGAAATCTACGGCGTGTTTGGAACCGTGTGGGCAATGATGCAGTTCCTTGCGTCGCCCATATTGGGCTCGCTTTCGGACCGCTTTGGGCGGCGTGCGGTAATTCTAATTTCATGTTTTGGGCTCGGCGCCGATTACATCGTGATGGCGGTCGCGCCGACGGTGGGGTGGCTGCTAATTGGCCGCGTTCTCTCCGGCGTCTGCGCAGCGACATTCGCAACCGCAACCGCCTACATCGCCGATACCACTCCCCTGGACAAGCGCGCCGGCAGCTACGGAATGATGAGCGCGGCATTCGGTTTGGGCTTCGTTCTAGGGCCCGCGATTGGCGGATGGCTTGGAGCAATCGGACCGCGCCTCCCGTTCTGGGTCGCCGCGGCTTTCAGCCTTGCCAACGCGATGTACGGTTTGTTCGTTCTGCCGGAATCGCTGCCGCCGGAGCGCCGCTCGCGGCAATTCGTATGGCACACGGCCAATCCCATCGGGTCCATCGGGATGCTTCGCGCAAACGCCGAGCTTTTCGGCCTGGCCGCGGTTAGCTTCCTGATGAATATCGCTCACGAGGCGCTGCCAACGGTCTTCGTCTTGTACGCCGCATACCGGTTTCAATGGAGCATGCGCACGATGGGAACGGCGCTGGCAGGAATCGGAGTATGCTCGGCGGTCGTCGGCGCGGTCCTGGTCCAGCCGCTGGTCGAGCGGCTGGGGGAACGACGCGTGATGGCGATTGGACTGCTGTTCGGAGTGGCTGGGTTTGCGCTCTATGGGCTGGCGGCGACATCGATCTGGTTCGCACTCGCGATCCCGCTGACGGGCATGTGGGGGTTGGCGGGACCGCCGATGCAGAGCCTGACGACACGATGCGTCGGCGAATCGGAGCAAGGCCAACTGCAGGGCGCGCTCGGCAGCTTGCGGGGAATCGCGTTCATGATCGGACCGATTCTGTTCACGACGGTATTCGCCGCCTTCCTCGACAGAGGCGCCTTCCACAATTGGAACCTGCCCGGCGCTCCATTTGTGCTTGGATCTGTATTGCTGGCGGCGTCTGCGTTTGTGGCATGGCGTGTCACCGCGGATAGCCAAGTTTAAGCCTGCTTCCCTAGCGCATTTGACATCAAATTCTGCGCCGTGCGATTTTGCCGGCGTTCAATGATCGTACAGGGGAGGGGTTGAAATGAGATTGACGATGCGTCTCAGCGCGCTTCTGATGATTGGGGCCGTCGCGTCGAGTGGCTGCGCTACGATGCTCAAGGGAACGGAAGAGCAGATCATGGTCAGTTCCGATCCGGCAGGAGCCGACGTCGATATCAATGGCCAACGGAGCGGCAAAACGCCGTATGTGGCGAATGTCAAATCCTCTGAAGACCTTCACATTCGTGTCTCTAAAGACGGCTACCAACCGGACGAAGTGTCCGATCCGGCTACCTTCCGGTCGGGCTACGAGCTATGGAGCTTCCTCTGCTACGTAATTCCGTTGGTGGTTGATTTATCCGACGGAGCTGCATGGGGCCACGATCAGACGATGGTCGCCGTTCATCTCGAACCCACAAGCCACGCCGTCGCGCAAGCACAAACTTCGCCGCCAACAACGCTGACCGCTCAAGCGCAAACTCATGCGCCGGTGACGCAAGCGCAGCCAAGCCCTGCGTCCTCCCCGGCCGCACCCTCATGGGGAAATTTGCACCAGCGGTAAGTCCTACCAGCTCGCTCAAAACTTTGGCGGACGCTTTTCGATAAACGCCTCGATGCCTTCGCGATAATCGGGGCCGCGATAAACCGCGCGCCGCAGCCCCTGCAGGTATTCATAGGTCGCGGGTCCGATCGCGACCGCCTCGCTCAGTACCCGCATCGCTTCTTTGAATGCGGCAATTGCCGCAGGCGATCGGGTCGATATCGTCTTTGCAATCGCATAGGTGTGCGCTTCAAGCTCCGCCGATGGCACGATCTGATTGACCAGCCCGGCGCGCTCCGCTCGCGCCGCTGAAATCGGGTCGGCCGTCAAGAACATCTCCTTGACGATCGCCAGCGGGAGCCGGCTCATAAAATTCAAAAACCCGTCCACATTGTACGGCAGGCCGAGCTTGGCCGGCGTAATCGCGAATGCGCTGGTTTCGTCGGCGATTACCAAATCGCAGGCCATCACCAGATCGCATGCGCCACCCCACACCGACCCATGGACCATCGCGATGACCGGGGCGGGAAACGCTTTCACGGCGCGCAATAATTGTTCGAGCGGGTCGCCGTAGGGAAGCGGGTCGACGTCCGCCTTGGGCAGTTCGTCAACATCGTGCCCGGATGACCAGACCGAATCATTTGACGCCGACCGCAGAACGACGGCGCGCGCGCCTTCGGCTTTAAAGGATTCCATCGACGCGAGCATCTCGCCAATCATCGCCGCGCCCAGCGCGTTGCGCTTGGCATAGTTATCGAACGCGATAATTCCAATCTGGTGCTCAAAAGTTGTCACAATCAACGGCATGGCGGCGTCTCCAAATGTAGCTATATGAGAAACGCGGCACGGGCGTCCAGCCGTCTTTTTTGATGTCCGAATCAATGCTATGCTTCGAACAGTGAGAAAAATGATGCGCATTTTTCTCGCGGGGTCCGCGGCGCTTTTAGCTGGCGCCCTTATTACGAGGGCACAGCGCGAATCTCCGGCCCTCGCACTATCGATCGGCAATCTGCTGATAGCGACTGCCTACGCTCAGGAATCGTGGGCTCCGGCTCCGGCCGCGCAACCCGCTCCAACCGCACCAAAACAAAAATATTTTAGCGATATGGCCGCGCTCTGCGACCGCAACTACGAGGGCGAAAACTACAATGGCGCCGCCGAATCATGCGGCGAGGCGGCGGAGCACGGCGACGCCAACGCGCAGTATCGGCTCGGCACGATGTATGCCCACGGCGAAGGCGTGGACCAGAATTACAACGAGGCGGTCGAGTGGTTTAAGAAAGCGGCCAACCAGGGAAATGTTCCCGCACAGGCCACCTTGGGCGCGATGTACTACAACGGCGATGGCGTGAAGCGCGATTATGGCGAAGCGCTGAACTGGTTCAAAAAGGCCGCCGACCAGGGCGACCCTGACGCGGAATATAATATCGGCGCGATGTACCATAACGGTAAAGGCGTGGAACGGGATTACGAGAAGGCGTTGGACTGGTTCCGCAAGGCTGCCGCCAAGGGTAGCGAGCTTGGACGAAGAATGGTTACAAAGATGACCGGCGAAGGCCGGTGATTCCGCCCCGATTCATTTTTATAACATTTTACTGTCGGTAATTTTCGCGGCGTTTGTGCCCAAGTTCTGCTAAGCTTGCGGCGATGAATTCGCTCGACCAGTACATCCCGCGGCCCGGCGTGGCGATTCCGATCGTTACGATTGTGGACTCCCGCGGCGCGATACTCTCCGATCAGCAGCGCGCCGCCGTGCGGTACGCAATCCAGAACGGGTCCGGCGCGGACATTATTTTCGCCGCCGGCACCACCGGCGAATGGAACCGGCTGGATAATTCGCAGCGCCAGGCCGTCGTGCGGATTGCCGCCGACGAATGCCGCCGCGCGGCCGCGGCAGCTTCCAAGCGAATTGAGCTATGGGCCGGAATAACCGCGTCGGCGAAATCCGACACAATCGAAAACTTGCATTACGCAATCGAGATTGGCGCTGACGCCGCAGTGGTCGCACCGGTATCTATTGGCGATGCGGCGGATCCGGTCGATTTTATTCGCCGCGACATCGGTGCGGCTTTTGAGCGCGCAGGCCGGATGATCCCGATTTTCCTGTACGACAATGCCGAGATCGCGGCCCCGGGGCGCGTGCACACGCGATTGCATACTCGTGAAGTAAAGGAGATGAGCCGCCTGCCGTACGTCCGCGGAATCAAAGTAACCGCGGGCAAGGCGGTAATCGGCAATTACACGCGCGCCGCCTCACATTTCAAATCCAGCCATGAGTTCGCGATCTTTACCGGCAATCCGTATCTGATTTTCGATCTCTTCGCGCCTCCGTCGGGCGTTGGCGATCGGATGCGCCACTACTGGAACCGTTATCTGACGCAACGCGCGCGCCCTTACGGCGTCGTCGCGGGAGCCGCCAACGCGATGCCGCGCGAATGGCAGCGCGCATGGCAGGTATGCCGGCAGGCGGACGGCGAGTTGATGTCCGCTTACCGGCAAGCGGCCGAGAATTTCCGCCATGCATGCACCTTTCAGCGCGGTGGCAAGCCCTATCATCCGTCGATCTCATGCCTGAAGGCAGCGATGGCCGAGATGGGCGTGATTGAAAGTGAAGCGCTATGCGACGGCACGCCGGGATTGGCTGAGACCGAGCGGCGCGAGTTCGCCCGCCGATGGCATCGCGTGCGCGAATCGAACGCGGAGCTGCTTGAGGATGGATGGGTGAGCGAATACGATTCGCGAACTGTACGGGCGGTCAGAGTCGGACCGGCGCATCGCCATGGCTAAGCCGAAGCTCAAACGGGCGCGATCGAATTCGCAGGCGGGTTCAGCGGCCGAGGTTTCCGAATTTTTCGAGCTGGCGATCGCGGAGCTGGAGACGCTGCGCAAAGGGTTGAACCTTGGCGCGGTTTCCCGCGCGGTCGACATTATCCGCACCGCGCTTGGACGCGGCGGACGCGTGCATGTGACCGGCGTCGGCAAGCCGGAACATGTAGCGCGCTACGCCGCCAGCCTGTTCTGTTCGATCGGCACGCCAACGACGTTTTTGCACGCAACCGAGACGCTTCACGGCAGCCTTGGCCAGGTGCATCCGCGCGACGTGGTAATCGCGATATCGAACAGCGGCAGCACCGATGAATTGCTATCGACCGCAACCGCGATCAAGGAGCAAGGTACGCAGCTTATCGCGATCACCGGTGACGCGGATTCCGGGCTGGCGCAACTCGCCGATTTGGTGATTCACGCCGGAACGGCGCAGGAGGGCGGCGGCTTAGGGCTCGCGCCGCGCATCAGCGTGCTTGGACAAATTTTCGCGATCGCGGGATTGTCGGTCGCACTCGAACTTGCGCACGGACTCACCGCCGAGGAATACAGCCGATGGCATCGCGCGGGCAAAATCGGCGCCGCCGCCAGAAAACTGGCTGAATCGGAATCATTTTCCCGGCCTCGGAGGAGCCGACAATCGTGACGGAACCCACCCCTCGATCCCGGAAGAAGCTGGCCGGCGAATTTGGAATTTTCATTTGGAAGACGCCGGTGGGGCTGCTCCTGTACCTGGCGATGCTTGCCGTCAGCTACTTCGCCGCAGTCCACATCGCGCCTCATTTTCAATTGTTTCAAGGGCCACCCTCGATCCAGCTGGCGCTCAAGGAGTTCGGAGTATTTGTCGGAGTCTATTTGCTGCTGTTCATCGGCGCCTACCGGATTTTCGCCGCCTCACGGCGCCGAAGCAACTGAACGGGATATTCCGGAGTTTCGCCGGCTTATCGGCATCGGCGGCCGAATTTCTCATTGCCGATCTCTCATTTATGGTTAGCTTGAATTCGTAAGCCGGCCGCTCTGGCATAGGTAAAAGGCCCCACGTTCGGCGGGAATTTATTTCCGGGAGAATCGTCTATGAAATATGGAGTCGCAATCCGAAACATGGGCGAGCAGTCAAGCCGCGCGACGATTTCCGCCTGCGCGAAGATTGCCGAACGGGCCGGCTTCGATGCGATTTTCGTCTCCGATCACCTGTGCATCCCCGCCGATCAGGCTGAAGGCTCCGGGGGCCGATATCTGGACGTGCTGACCGCGCTGGCATACCTCGCCGGCGTAACCGAGCGGATTCGGCTCGGCGTTTCGGTGATGATCGCGCCCTACCGCCCTGCCGTCCTGACGGCCAAGCAAATCGCGACGATTCAGGAACTATCGGGCGAGCGAATGATCCTTGGGCTCGCATCCGGATGGATGGAAGCGGAATTCAACGCGCTTGGCGCCGACTTCCGAATGCGCGGCGCGGTTACCGACGAAACCCTCCGAGCGATTCGTCACCTGTTTTCGGCCGACCAGCCGGGCGGTTTCGAAGGCAAGCAAGTAAAGTTTCCACCGTTCGTATTTCTGCCCCGTCCGAAGCGTCCGCCGATCTGGATCGGTGGCAACAGCCCCGCCGCGATCGAGCGGGCGGCGCGCTACGGCGACGGATGGCATCCGATGCTGCCGGCGGCTGAACTTAAAGTTAAAGTTGAGGATTTGCGCGAGCAGGCCAAGGCTGCGGGGCGGTCTATTTCGGAGATCGTCGTGCGGCGCGGGCCCAAGCTAAATGACCTCGCCGCCGCGCGCGCAAAAATCGAAGCCGACCGCGATGCGGGTGCGACCTACTACATCGCGGATTTCGGCCGCTATCAGGATGAAAATGAACTCGCGCGCGCGGCTGAAACCTTTATGTCGAAGGTGGCTCAATGACTGCAATTCCAATTCACCCCGGTTTTTACCGGCCGCATCGCGCGTTAGAATATCCGCCAAGGCGCATGCATAGCTGAGGACACCGTGAACCCGTTCATTGCGACGTTGAAACAAGGCTCCCTAAATCGGCGCGAGCTCGCGCTTAAGGCGCTGGCCGGCCTGGCCGGGGGAGCCATCGGATGGCTGCCGATCGAGCTGGTCACTCACAACGCTCATCTTGGGCAGGCGCCCACCACGTTCGACACCATTGCGCTCTACGTTACGCAGGCGATCGAGGCGGGTCTGATCGGTGGATTCATTACCGCGGCAACGACCGCCGTCGACGGCGTCTCGATCCGGCTGACACCTCCGGCGCAGCGTCTTCTCATACGCGGCTTTCTAATCTGCGCGGGTCTGTCGTTCATCGCCACCTATTTCTCCAACTACGTGTTCAACCTGGTGCTCTATTCCGGCGGAGTCGGGTTCGACAGCAATGGCCAATTGGTCACCGGCTCTGTAGCCACCCTGGTCCTTGCGCGGACAATCGGATGGGCAATCGATGGAGCGCTCGTCGGAGCCGGCGTGGGGTTGGCGACTTTCGTTATGCAGAACGCCGCCAAAGGGGCAGTGGGCGGTTTTGCGGGCGGTTTCATAGGCGGTCTTACTTTCGATCTTATCAACGGGATCACCGGTGGCGGCCTGCTCGCGCGCCTGATCGGGTTCAGCCTGATCGGATTCGCGATAGGACTCCTGATCGGACTGGTGCAGGAGCTGACCAAGGCCGCATGGGTCACCGTTACTCAAGGACGGCTCAAAGGACGCCAGTACCGAATCGAGGGCGCGCGCGCATCGATTGGCCGCGCCGAGGAAAACCCCGTCGGGTTGTTCGGCGATGCGTCGGTGCAGGCGCGTCACGCAATTGTGGAACGCAGCGGCGACGCTTATGTGCTCAAGAATCTGGCGGTTAAAGAAGGCACCATGGTCAACGGCAGCCGAATCGAGAGCGTCGAATTGCACGACGGCGATCGAATCAACATCGGCGGCTACGAACTGGTCTTTCACCTCCGCCAGGAAGCCGCTTCCGCGCCGGCCAGAGCGCAGTTTCAGACACCGACGACGGGGTCGCGGCCCGGCGAGCCGTACCTGGTCGATGGCAATGGCAACACCTTCCCGCTTCGCGCCGGAATGGTAACGCGGATGGGCCGCGCGCTCGATAATGAAATCGTGGTCGGCCATTCGTCCGTTTCGCGCCATCACGCCACGATTGAGGCATCCAACGGCGCCGTGTCCATCAAGGATTTGAACAGCCAGAACGGCACGTTCGTGGGGGGAAAGCGCGTGACCGATGCACCGCTGCGCAACGGCGATGCCGTCCGGCTCGGCGACGCGCAGTTCACATTCCGTGGCTGATGCGCCGGCTGAAACACCCCGCTTTTGCTCGCGATGTGGACAGCCGATCGTGGTGGCGCAGGCCGGTTTCTGCAAAAATTGCGGAGCGGCGATCGCCCGCCCGACGCTCTTAAGGCGCGAGCCGCGTTTCAGCCCGGCCGCCGCTGCCGCCCTCAGTATCGTTCCGGGCGCCGGGCAGGCATACCGGGGCAAGCCGGTGCGCGGGATGCTGTGGTTTTTCGGAGTGCTGATCGCATACGGGATGGGAACCCCTCTGGGCATATTGATGCACATGATCTGTGCTTCCAACGCCGCTTTCGCGGGCGTGGCCCGCGAGGATACCATCGCAAGAGCACGATGAAGATCGATCGATGATCCCGAACGGCACCATCGTTGGCGGACGTTATCGCGTGACCGGACCGCTGGGTGGCGGGGGGATGAAACTCGTCTATCTGGCCGAGGATCTGCGCCTGGCGGCGCGGCCCTGTGCGCTGGCTGAAATGGTCGACAGCTTCACCAGTCCCGAACAGCAAAAGCAGGCCGTCAATGCCTTCATGCGCGAGGCCGACATGCTCGCGCAGCTCAGCAACGAGCATATCCCGCGCGTATTCGACCGCTTCAGCGACGAGAACCGCCATTACCTGGTGATGGAGTTCATCGAGGGCGTAACGCTGGAGCAGAAGCTGAAAGAGGCAGGCGGCCGGCTCGGCGAAAGCGACGTGATCGATATCGCGATCCAGGTGCTCGATACCCTCGATTACCTGCATCATCTCGAACCGCCCGTAATCTATCGCGACCTCAAGCCATCGAACGTAATGATCACGCCGCGCGGGCTGGCCAAGCTGATCGACTTCGGCATCGCGCGTCATTTCCAGCCGATGCGCAATGCGACGATGATCGGCACGCAAGGTTACGCGCCGCCGGAGCAGTATCGCGGACAGGTCGAATTTCGTTCGGACCTCTACTCGTTGGGCGCAACGATGCATCATGCGCTCTCCGGCCGCGACCCCGCCCTTGAACCGCCGTTCAGCTTCCCCCCGCTGCGATCGCTATGTCCGGGAATCACGCCCGCCCTCGCCGATTTGGTCGATCAGGCGCTCAAGTACGACGCTCCATTGCGTGTTGCCGACGCGACCGAATTCAAAGATCGCCTGGTCGCGATCCGGGAAGGCAAGCCCGCCGGTTCGTCGCGCGGCATATCGAGTGCGTCAGCCGGCGCAATTCAAGGCCGCTCGCAAATGAACCTGCCTCTGTCCAATCCGGCGGTCATGACCTCGTCCGCGCCGACGATGCTCAGCGATGCGATTGATTCTCAATGCCCGCGATGCGGCCGGCGTATTCCCACCGACTCGAACTACTGCTCGTTTTGCGCGGCGAATGTGACGGGCAGGCTGGGACAATCAGCGTCGGCCGCGCCGGATTCTCGGACCATCGTACTGAGCGAACCATACGAATCGGCATCAATCCCGCCGCGTGGTCCGGACATTCACCTTCGCCATGCGCATCGCCGCCGAAATATGGGCATGGGCGTGCTGGCGATTGCCGGCGCGGTACTGGCCGGCTTTATGGCAACCCGCATACTCGTTTCAAGCGAGCGGCCACCGCCCTCCCCGTTTCCGCCGATGCCCGGAGTGTCGGACGCGCCGGACATCCCGGATTCGCCCGAAACGATGTACAGCGATCCGCGCCTTGAGATGCTGCGAATGACGCTGGACGCCTCGGGCTACAATTCGGTTCAATTTGCGATTAGCGGCAATACGATTGTGTTGAAAGGTTTGATCGCATCGGAGAGCGATCGGATGAGAGTGCGGATGCTGGTGCGCCAGTTACTGATGTTCACCGGAATCACCGCGATGGACGATCGCGGGCTTAAGGTCGCCCCCGCCTACGCCGCCCCGTAGAGAAGCAACGCCTCACCCTTCCAAATCGTGCACGAATGCGCGGACATCGGCGGAGCGGCCCGCGGCGATTAACAAATCGCCTTCGCGCAAGGGACGGTCGGGAGCAATCGGCGCAAACCCCGCTTGAGAATCGCCGCTGGGCTGCGCGCCCAACACGCTAACGTTGAAGCGCGCGCGAGGATCGAGCTCTCGAAGGGTCCTGCCTGCCGCGCGTGCGGGAACCTCGATCCGCGTCACCCGATATCCGCTTGCCCAATAGATGTCCGGCGCACGCGTCGCAATCGTGGACATCGAGATGCCGACGCGGTTGAGCGCCTGCGCGATGTGCTGGCGAGTCACGAGACCAATAAATCGGCGGCTGCCATGTTCGACGACTGGAATTTCATCAATGTTTTCGTACTCCATAAGCTGGCTTGCCTCATCGAGGCTCGCTTCCGGCGAGACCACGGGACAATCCCGCTGGCAGAGATCGAAGGCATTCACCAACGGTCCCGTCTCGCGCCCCTCCCCCAGCAGCACCAGCAAATCCCTCGTAACGATAAGTCCGACCAGCCCGCCATCGGAATTGACCACCGGTAATGTGGAGTGTGCCGTGTCTGCGGCCGCGCGGAGCACGTCAGCCAATGCGGTTGCCTCTGAAACCACAGCGATATTCGTGCTCATCACGCTGCCAGCCGGAATCAGCGTGAGGGCAATTCGATCGTGCCCAATCTGGAGGTTTTTACCCTCGCGCGCGAGTGCGTATTCATCGATCGATTCCGGCTCCAGCACGCGCGCGGTCACCAGGGCTGAAATCGTCGCGATCATCGCCGGCAGCGCGATTGAGTAGTTCTGGGTCATCTCGAATAATAGAAATAGAGCCGTTAGCGGTGCGTGCGAGGTGCCGGCCAAAAACGCACCCAGTCCGACCAGCGCGTACGATCCGCGGGGTCCCGTCAGCCGCGGCAGAAAATGCGCCGAGACTCGCTGGAACGTGCCGCCCGCCATCGTTCCGATGAAAAAAGTCGGGCCGAACAATCCGCCGGGCGTGCCCGCACCGAGCGCGATGGAACTGGTAACGAACTTCGCGGACATCAACGCGGCAAGCGTTCTTGCCTCATACTTGCCATCGAACACCTGATTGATCACCGGGTAGCCGTCGGAAAGGTTGCCCGGCAAGAATATCGCGATGATTCCGGCAATCGCCAAACCCGCCTCAAGCTTCAGCCATGCCGGCCAATCCAACCGCTTAAACCAAGCGGCGACGGCATGAAAAAAGCGGGTGTACGCGGCAGCGAGCACGCCCAGCGATATGCCCATCACCGCGTACGTGATCATCTCGAAATAGCTGCGCAAGACAAATTGCGGGGCGACGAATACGGTTGCGTCGCCCATGATCGCGCGCGAGGTAACGACGGCGCTGGTGGTCGCGATGATCAACAGCGTTAGATTGCCCAATTCGGCATGGCCGAGTAGGACAATCTCCTGCGCGAACATCAGCCCGCCCATCGGCGCGTTGAACGTGGTCGCGATACCGGCGCCCGCCCCGGCCGCAATGAGCACCCGAGCGCGGTCCGCCGGCATCCCCAACCATTGTGCGATCGCCGATCCGATTGCGCCGCCCACCTGCGCAATCGGCCCTTCACGTCCCACCGGCGCTCCTGCTCCCAGCGATACTGCCGCGCCGGCCGCTTTGGCAAAGATCCACCGCCGTTTCACCCGGGCCGTGCCCAGGTTCACCATCGCAAGGAAATTCGGAAATCCGTACCCCAGGATGTCGCCGGGGAAGATCCGATCCAGCGCCAGGATCACGATACCTCCGGTCATCAGGACAATCGGAATCAGGACTGCGTGCGCGCCGGTACCCGATATTCCAAGCGCGGCCCATTCAAAGCCGCGAAAGAGCCAGGAAAAGAACTGGATCAGAACGCGGAAGCCGAGATTGCCCAGCGCCGCCATCACGCCGACCAGCACCGACACCGCGATCAATTTAACGTAATCGAATTGATCTGTCCTGAGTCCAAGTTCCAGCCGACGCATCAGTCCGACCCGCCGATGACGCCGCCGTCAGACTCCAAGAAATCGGCGAACCACGATTAGGAACTCGGCGAGCCGATCGTGATGCACCCAGTGGCCGGCCTTTTCGATTGTGACCGACTCGGCGTTCTTGAACACATCGATGCGGCCGTCCTTCACCCAGTCGCCGGCCCACGACTCCGTGCCGCGGATGAGCAGCGTCGGGCAGGTGATTCGGCCCCAAATTTCGCGTGCATCCTTCATGTTAAACATGTAGGGCGACGTCGCGTGAACATAGTTGTCGAACTTCCACGAATAGGTGCCGTTTTCGTTGCGGCGGCTGCCCCATACCGTAAGATGCCGCGCCTGCTCACGGCTAAGGCGCGGATTGGCTTCGATCATCCGTGCAAGCGCCTCTTCCAGCGAGGGGTATTCGCGCACCTTGCGCGCAGCGAGATTGCGCATTTCGGAAATCCAGTTGCTCATCCGTTCGTGCGCGGGCAATTCCTTGATCATGCCGGGCGGCGGCCCCATCCCCTCGATCGACACGACTTTCAGCAGCGCCTTCGGATTGGTGCCGGTGTACTGCAGAGCGATCGCGCCACCGAGCGAATGGCCGATCAGAGTTGCCGGCTCGGCCGCAACCGCGGTCATCAGTTGCGCGAGATCGAGCACATAGTCGATCATCGAATAGCCCGCGCCCATCGCCCAGTCGGAGTCGCCATGGCCACGCAGGTCAGGCGCGATTACGTGGAAATCCTTGCGGAGGTCGAGCGCCACCCAGTCCCAATTCCGGCAATGGTCGCGGCTGCCGTGGACGAGCACCAAGAGCGGCTTTTCGGGATTGCCCCAATCGACGTAATGCAGCTTCAGGCGCTGGGAATAAAAATAATGCGAGGTTGGTCCGATGATGCTATCGGCCATTTGTCAATTTCTCCATTTCAAGACACTTATAGCCGGCTTTAACCGACGGCCCGGCCCGATCGGCGCCATGCAGCATTCCGGAGGATCATACTACCTGAAATTGCGAGCGGCGGCGCGATAATAATCGCGCCGCCGCCCGTTTTCTTCGCAGTGGTTCCGCGTTACCGCTTTGCGCGGCGGCGCTGGCGCTGGCGGCGGGTGCGGCCGGCGGGCGGATCGACCGCTATTCCGCGCGGCCCGAACAATCCCGTATCTGGGCCCGTGATATCCGCAATCGGAGCCACGTCGGGATATCCTGCCGCAGTCGATAGATTTCCCAGCGGCGGATAAATCGTCACGCTTCCCGTGTATCCGAAGTTCGCGGTGTAGATCAGTCCGTTGATATCAACCGCGATTCCCTCGATGTTATTCAAAAGCGTGTCAGGCCCAACTATCGTTGCCGCGGGCGGCACGTTAGCCGGATTGCTGGTCGGACTCTTGAGCGGCTGCGTGTAAATCGTGATCTTTCCGCTAGCGCTGGGCCCAATCGAGTCGCCACTGTTATTGGCGACATAGATGTTCGCGGGATTCGCCGAGTCAACCGCGATCGCCGCGGGCTGGCTGAGCTGCGTCAGACTGCCGCCGATCGCTCCTATCGGCATCACATTGGGGTATCCCGGAGCGCTGGGAAGATTCGCCAGCGACGGATATATCGTCACGCTGCCGTCGCCACCCGTCCCATTGGGCCCTTCCAAGTTGGCCACTAGGATCCGGTTGTTGTTTGGATCGATCGCGATGCCCTGCGGACTGAACAATTTCGTTACCGTACCGATGATCGTAGCGACCGGCGGTATGTTGCCGCCGCCGGCAGTGACCTGCGCGGCGGAATAGATCGTTACGCTGCCGAAGTAGTCGTTGCCACCGCGGCTGTTGGCGACATAGACGTCGCCCGCACTGTCAACCGCGATTCCCAATGCCTCGTTCAAACCGGTGTTGGGACCGCTGATAGTCGCGATCGGTATTTGGTCGCCACCGGCCTGCCATTCCGCCATCGAATAGACCGATACGCTCGCCCCGCCGTAGTTCACCACGTAAAGGTTTTGGTTGGTCGTGCTGTAAGCCAGCCCGAACGGGAAATTGAGCCCCGTATCAGGTCCGAACAAAGGAGGAAACGCGGGCGGAGAATCGCAATTGCTGACTGCGAACGGGTAGGTCGTCACGGTGCTGTTGTTCACCGGATCGTAGCTGTTGCCAACGAATATCGTTGCATTGGCCACTGGCAGGCATCCGATCTTTTGGACAAACGCGTCATCTTGCCCACCGCCGTACACTGTCTGGAACGCGCCCGGCGTTGTCGGGAAATCGCCTGCGGCGCCACCGGAGGTGGGAACCGGAACTGGAACGGGCAACGGCTTGACCTCGCATCTGGTGGGCTGAGGCGGCTTAGTGGTTCCCGCACCTTTACCGCTGACGCCACTCTGTGCCTCATCTAGCTCCCCGCAGCCGGTTATGCCGGTCATGTACACGCTGCCTGCCGGGCCATAGGCAACGGCGAATGCCTCGTCACTATCGGTGGCGCCGGCATAGGTCGAGAGCGCGACGCCCAGAGGCGGACTGAAACTGGGATGCGATTCGAATTCCGCCAAGAAGGCATCTCCGTTTCCGCCGTAGGTTGCCTGCACCGTACTGCATACCCCGGTGCCGGCGCCGGTGCAGCACAGAAACGGGTTGCCCGCGCCGGCACAGGACGCGTTGACGGTGATCGGGAACTCATCGGGATCGTCGGTTGTCCCGGCGATGAACACATCACCGGCGGGATCGAGGCTGATTCCTGTCGCGAGCTGATCGCAGCCGTCGTCGCCGGCGAAATAGCTGGAGTACGCCAGCGCGCTTCCCGCCGGATTAAGCTCCGTCATGAAACCGTCTTCACAGAAGCCTTGAAAGGAAGTCTGGAACGCTCCCGGAGTGGTAGGGAAGTCGTCGTCCTCGGTTATTCCAGCCACATACGCGTCGCCGGTGGGATCGATAGCGATGCCGATTCCCTGATCGTAGAAATCGCCGCCCAAGTAGGTGGAAAAAACCAGGCCCGTGCCAAGCGGATTCATCTTGGTCACGAAGGCATTGGCAATTCCTCCATTGTTGGTGGTTTGAAACGCGCCGGGAGTGACCGGAAAATCGACTGAAAAGGTGCCGCCCGTCACATAGGCATCACCGGAGAAATCGACCGCGATGCTGTTGCCAAAATCGCCATCGCTGAACTCCTCGCTGCCGCCTCCGCCCAAGTAGGTCGAGTAAACCAGATTCGACCCATCCACGGTAAATTCCGTCACGAATGCGTTGGTGCATCCGTTGAGCGTGGTCTGAAAGGCCCCAGCCGTTGTGGGGAAATCTTCGGAGCAGGTATCGCCCGTCACGAAAGCGTTGCCGGAGGAGCTGACCGCGATCGCGTAGCCATCGTCGAAAAAGCCACCGCCCAAGTAGGTCGAATACACCAGGCTCGAGCCGTCTGGAGTCAGTTCCGTGACGAAAGCGTTATCGCATCCGTTAAGCGACGTTTGGAAGGCGCCGACTGTGGTCGGAAAATCGTCGTCGCAGGTTGCGCCGGTAACAAATGCGTGGCCTGAGGAGTCGATTGCGATACCGTACGCGATTGTGTCATCTCCGCCGCTGCCGCCCAAGTAGGTCGAGTACACGAGCGCCGATCCGGACGGATTTAACTCGGTTACAAATGCCGAGCGAAAATCGGGCTGGGTCGTATCGAATGCGCCAGGAGTAGTCGGGAAATTGTCAGAATCGGTCTCACCGGCTACGAATGCGTTACCGGCGGAATTCACCGCGATCGCATTTCCGGAATCAAAGTCATCGCCGCCAAGGAAGGTCGAATAAGCCAGCACGGGGTCGATAATAAGCGGCTTGCTCCGATCGTATGCGGCGACGATGAACCCGACGCTATTTCCCTTGCGCATCGCATAGTGGCCCTTCACCATCCGCCGGCCGCCATTGATTTCCTGATAGACGACCGGTGCGTGTTCGATCACGTCACCATCGGCCATGTGCACAACCAAGTCGCCGTGCGAATCGAGGGTCAATTTCCTCGCGCCGGAAAAGCCCATCTTGATTTGCTTTGGATTTGCGCCCGGCGCCACGTGAAAGTCATATTCCAGCTGACGCTGACTACTGCCGTGATAAACCAGGTCGATCCCCGGATAGACGCCGTCGTACTTCACCTGCGCGAAGGTGGGGACGTTCGTATGCCACTTCTTGGGATCCTTGCCGATAAGGTAGTTCGATTTGCCGGCCAACCGATCGACACCCTCGATACGAGCATTGTGATTCGCACCGGCCAGGCTGACGCGCAGAACAACGTGCGGTTGTTTGCCGTCCGTTGCCGCGACGGCACCATGGTTTGCATGTTTTTCCGGCTTCTTCAGTGACAGCACCGCTTCCCCCGGGGTGAGAAACAGCGAATAGCCTCGGCCCCGGGAGAGATACTTGACGCTGGGGTCGGTCTGCCCGTGATTGGGCTCGAAGCTGAGCGGTATCTTCGCGTAGCTTGCGGCTACCGCGGAAGTACCCTTGTGATCTGGCTTCGTCTCGGTATGGCGAGCGGTGGCCGAAACTTGCCTGATGGCGCTCGCATCGATCGTGGATTTCGCGCTCGAAATGGCCGGCGTGATGCTGACGGCAGCGATAATACTTGCTACTCCCAACATTATGCGCATTGGCGAATATCCGGCGGCGTCAAATTTTGTAATCGTCATCAACTTTACCCCTCTCAGTACCGTTTCGGCTCATGCCCTCCCCGAATCGAGCGCTAGGATACTCGCATTTTCGCGCAATGAAAACCGGGGGCTCGGCGCACCCTCAGAGACCGATTTGGACCTGGTCAAGGGCGGCGCGAAGGGTGCTGGTGATGAATCCGATCTCTTCGTCGCCGATAATGAACGGCGGCGCGATCATCATCGCATCGCCGCCCACGGCCCTCCCGGCCATCCCGGTTGCCGGATAGAAAAACAGCCCGCGTTTGATGCTCTCCGCGAGCACGCGGGCCGCGACTTTCTTCTCCGGCGGATATGCGGCGTGCGTCGTCTTGTCACGGACGAGTTCCACCCCCCAGAACATCCCAGCGCCGCGAATATCGCCCACCATCGGATGGCCGGAAAGCTCCTCCCGCATCGACGCGCCCAGCCGCGCGCCGACTTCGGCGGAGCGCTCGACCAGATGCTCCCGCTCCATGATTGTGAGCACTTCGTTCGCCACCGCGCATGCCGCCGGATGGGCGCTATATGTATAGAACATGAAGTCCACGCGTGCGCGTTCGATTTCAGCCGCCAGTTCCTCGCGCACCGCGAGCATCCCAATCGGCATATACCCGCCCGATAACCCCTTGCCGCTCACCAGCAAATCGGGGATGACATCCCAATGGTCTAGCGCGAATTTTCGCCCGGTGCGGCCAAAGCCGGTCATCACTTCGTCCGCGATGAGCAGCACGTCGTGCTTGGTGCAGATTTCGCGGATACGCGGCCAGTATTCCTTGACGGGCGGCACCGCTCCGGCGCTCGATCCGATCATCGGCTCAGCGATAAACCCCGCAATCGAGTCCTCACCATGCTTCGATATCTCCGCTTCCAGCGCCGATGCGCAGTCGAGATCGCAGCCGGGATAGGTCTTGCCCCACGGGCATCGGTAGCAATAGCAGGGGTCGATTTTCGGCCAATCGAGCAGAACATGCTCGTAGTCGGCGCGCCGGGCGCTGCCGCCGGCGGACAGCGCGCCGATGGTATTGCCATGATATGAAAAGCGGCGGCCGATAATTTTCCGCTTCGATTCCTTGCCCCGAACCTTGTGATACAGGATCGCGAACTTGAGCGCCGCCTCAATCGACTCCGATCCGCCGCTGGCAAAGAAAAATCGCGTCAGCCCCGGCGGGGTCCATCCCTTTAACCGCTCGACCAGCCGCTCGCGATCGGGCGAGACCCACACCGGCAGGACATAGCTAAGGTTGGCCATCGCACGCGCAGCGGCCTCCGCAATCTCCTTACGGCCCTGCCCGACATTGACGACGATCGCGCCCGCACCGGCATCGAGGATGCGATGCCCCCCGGCCGCATAGAGATACGCGCCCTCGGCCCGCTCGATCTTAAGCGGCTCGAAAGCACCCTGAACGAATAATGCGGGATGTCCGGGCATACAGGGAAAGTCTAGCCACTAAGACACCAAGACACAAAGAAGCACGGAAGGGAATTTTCGAGAAACCCCAATCCTGCCTGATGCCTTTGCGCCTCGGTGGCGAACGCCTACCGGATCGCGCCCTCGTCGCGCCACTTGGCGATTTGCTCGGCCTTGTAGCCGAGCGCGCCCAGCACCTCATCGGTATGCTGCCCCAGCTTGGGCGCCAGCGACCGAATCGATCCGGGCGTATCGGACAGCTTGATCGACACGCCCACCTGCTTGACCTTCTCGCCGCCGGGCGCGTCGAGCTCGACGATCATCCCGCGCGCCTTGACATGCGGATCGCTCCCGACTTCGTCCAGCGTCAGCATCTTGCCCGCGCAAATATCGGTCTTGCTTAATATTTCGAACCATTCGTCGCGGGTCTTGGTCTTGAAGGTCTCGGTGAAAAACTTTGCAATCTCGGCGCGTTTGTCCGGATTGAACTCATGCGGGATCAAATCTTCGCGGCCCAGCACGCGGCATAGGTTCGCGAAGAACCAGGGCTCCAGCGATCCGATCGTGATAACCTTCCCGTCTTTGGTTTCGTAGGTGTTGTAGTTCGGGATGCCGCCGTCGAGCATCGTCTCGCCGCGGTGCGGAATCTGGCCGCTGGCGAAAAACGTCGCGAACACCTGCGCCATCAATGCGACGCTCCCGTCCATCATCGAGATATCCACGTACTGGCCGCGCCCGGTCCGATGCCGCGCCTGCAGGGCCGCCAAAATTCCGATCGCGCCATGCATCCCGCCGCCGGCGAAATCGGCGATCAGGTTATGCGGGATTGTCGGCGCATGCCCCGGCCTGCCCATAATCGAAAGCACGCCCGCGGTCGAAATGTAGTTCAAATCGTGGCCGACCAGATCGCGATACGGCCCGGTCTGCCCGTATCCCGTGATCGCGCAGTAGATCAGTTTCGGATTCTCTTTCGCCAGCGTCTCGTAGTCGATACCCAGCCGCTTGGCGACGCCGGGGCGGTATTCCTCGACGACGATATCGGCGCCCTTGGCAAGCTTGAAATAAATTTCCTTGCCCGGCTCGCTCTTGAGATTTATCCCGATCGATTTCTTGTTGCGGTTGAGCGCGTTGAATGGATTCCCGCCGAAGCCCGCCGCGATATTGATCGCGCCGGCGGAGCCCGCCTGCGCCGCGCGCCGCCCGGTGGGGACGCCGGGCTCCTCGACCTTCAAGACGTCGGCGCCAAGATCGGCCAGGATCATCGTGCAGAACGGCCCCGGTGCGAGCTTGGTCAGGTCGATTACTTTGATGCCTTCGAGCGGCGCTGATGCCATCGTTGAGTCTCCTTTCATTGTTCAAACTGTTTGCGAACGGCTTCGAGGACTCGCTCCAAGGCCGCGCGAGGCATCAAGCCGATGCGTTTGCGAATCAAATCCTGATGGATTGTAACGAGCTTGGCCGCTTTGACAATCGACGGCTTCAGCAATCCGCACGCGGCCAAGTCGCCCGGCGGCACCGCGATTTCATCGCTTGCCAGAGCCGATGGCATTTGAGAGGTGATCGCCACAATCACGACATCGGGGCGGTTCACATTGTTCGCGTCGGGAGAAACAACCACGGCGGGGCGCTGCTTGGCCCCTGTCAAATCGGTGAACGGGAACGGAACCAGGACGACATCGCCGCGCCTATAACTGGTCGTAGGCGGCATCTTCGGGATTGTCCCAGAACTCGAACGCCGGCTCCGCCAGCTTAAGCAGCGCGATATCGTCCGGCGCGATCTTCAGGTGCGATGGCAACTCCCGCAAAAGGCGCGCCTGCTCTTTCGCATCGAGCCGCTCGATGGCCCTCTCGATTTCTTCGACCGTGCTCATCGGAATGCGATCCTAATTGACCCGCCCGCCCGATTCCAGCGCGGTCACGCACTCGGCAAGTTTCGATCTTGCTTGCGCAGCGCCGCTCGTATGGCCCCTCGCCCGTTACTTTACGGGAGAGGTCGCCGACCGCTTTCGCAAAGCGAGCATAAAATCGCTGGCGGGTGAGGGTGCTGGATCGTGTGCTGCCCTGTTACTCGGTCCTTCTCTCCGTGTCATTCCCGCGCGTGGCTGCCGCGCGAGGAATCCCGAATCCGGCCTCTGCGCATGGTGACGAGCCGTTAGTCGGAGTAGCGGTTGCCGCGCCCAATATTACATTTGTCGCACGCTGCGCGCAGGTTCTCCGCGACCGTTTTGCCGCCCTTTGAAAATGGAATGATGTGATCCGCGTGTAGTTTGCAGTGCAGGTCGGTTGCGGGACTGTTGCCACACACAACACATCGAAAACGATCCCGTTTGAAAACGAAAAATCTCAGCCCCAGGGGAACGTCGCGACGGTCTTCCGGCCGTGGCGACCGCGTTGCGGCTGTTTTGGCGGCAATTGGCGCCGCCTGCGATGGTGCCGCATCACTCTGCGAAGGAGTTTCTGTGTCCGCGTTCACTCGCGCAACGAATGCAGCGAGTGCACGGTTCCATGAGCCAAACCGGAGTACGTAAGCCTTCCCTCCAACCGAGGAGGGCGGCTTCTTCATCTCTCTGTACATCGGCGGCCGTCCGTAATGCGTCCAAACAGTTAATAGGTTCTCAAAGCACTCGTCATCGGTATGTCGCTTTCCAAGTTTTGATTGCTTCAGGCCGGCAGCATCCAAAGCTTTCTTCCAAGAACCGAAGCGGCGTCGCAACGTGTCGACCGAGATGCGGTTACCATTTCTTAAGTCGGTGATTAAAATCGGATTGCTTCCCTTTTCCCGCGCAATGGCTCGTAATTCGTCCAACAAATCGCCGTTAGACATCCCGCGAGTGGGTTGTTCACGAATATAACTGCGGTGACCCAAGTCAGCGCGTTCCAGCGCATTCGACCACGAGCCAAAGTGTGTTTGAATTGTGTTAACGGAAACTCGTGGTGCATGCCGCTCGAACTCGGCCTTCGACAGGATCGGTGAGGTGACGAGGCCCGCGACGCGCCGAATTTCGGCTAGGATTTCCTCATCGGAATATTCTATGAGGCGGTCCAGTTCAAATTTCATAGGAACGCATCGATGCTGCCCTAAAATAACAGCAATCGATCTTGGCTTGAAAGGCGCGGCGAAGCCGAAGGGAATATATGATCCGGGATTCCTCGCGCGGCGGCCACGCGCGGGAATGACAATGCGAGGAAGGGGCGGCGCCGCAATGATCCTGCACCCTCACCGGCCGGTGATCTTACGCGCTTCGCTTATACGGGTGGCCACCTCTCCCGTGAAAATAACGGGCGAGGGATTTTAGAGCGCGGCGCGTCAACAGTTCATGGCTGAACGGTTCAGCCTGCCGGCGCATCGCATCGCCGGATTAATCCCCGCGATGGGTGAATCCGAAGAGGCAATCAGGCACGTTTGCGGGTCAGATTCTGACAACGCGCAGGGCGAGGTGGCGCTCGAACGGGTCGAAGTCGCGGTCGGAATGGAGCAGCGCATGGCCGCCGGCGACGCAGAACGTCGCGATGAGCGCGTCGATCGTGCTGCGGACCGTTACGCCCTTCGCCCGCAGCATGCGGTAGTTCCGTGCGGCCGCGACCGCGATATCCCGGCCGGCGATCGGACGGATTTCAAACGCCCCAAGATGCCGAAGGACGCGGTGAAAATCGAGATCGGAGCGAAAGCCCTGCAAGACCTCGGCCAGAATCAAGTCGCCTACAAGCAGCCGCTCCGTTTCGACCAAACGGTCGAGCAAGTCCGTTTCGGCAGTGGCTCGGCCGTTGAAGTAGTCCACCCACACCGAGGAATCGACGACTGTCATCGACTAGGAAAGCGGTCGCGGCGCATCGCGCGAAGATCGCCCTGCCATTTGAGTTTTCCGCGCAGGCGGCGAATCAGCTCCTGCCGCTTCAGCGCAACCAGCATCTCAAGGCCGCGCTCGACCGCCTCGCGCTTGGTCTTTGCGCCCGTCGCGCGCATCGCATCCTTCATCAGCTTGTCGTCGATTACAATGTTGGTCCGCATTGCGCCGCCTCTATGTGTATTCTAAAGAAGCATCATACACATCGCAAGGCAGGCGCGGTTCGGCGCGGGCGCATCAAGGTTCATGGCTGAACCGTTCAGCCTGACGAATCGGCGCATCGCATGGCATCGTGGAGAATTGAGCGTCGAGGACGTATCGTCCGATTGGGATCGGTTTCCAAGGCGATTTTGTTTTCACCCCCGATGAAGGACAACTGAAATGGAATCGGCGTTTTTAATCAAGGTGAACGAAAAAAATTACAAAACGAACCCAATTTCCCCCCGAGTATTATGGATATTTTTTTGCACTTCCGTGCTGGAAACTACCGGCGTCGTAAATTGGCCTAATCCGACAAGCTCGCTTCCGCCGGCATCCGTGGACCGCGAGGCCCTCGGCCCACTCCTCGCGCTTGACGCCGGCCCATCGTTCGGCGCCAGTATGATGCAATGAGCGCCATCGACATCATCAAACGCCGGCTGAAGGAAGATCGCGTCCCCGAAACCCCCGATGAAGTTGGGCGCAAGAAAAAGCGGCCGCGCGAAGTCGCCTTCATGGACGTGAACCTGTGCTTCCCGTGCGGCAAATGCCCCGAGTTCTGCCCGGTTCAATGCATCGAATATCTCAAGCCGGGCACGCTGCCCGGACGCGGCGTCCAGCCGGTGCAGGATCGATTCCAGGAGTGCATCGGATGCTACATCTGCGTGGAGGTCTGCGCTCTGCTGACCGACTACGATGCGGTCCGAATGTACGACACGTCGCTGGTCGAGGAGGTGCTGGGCGTAAAGGTTGCAGACTCGCCGCCCGCCGAGCCGATCCCGGCGCAGCCATACGAGGAGTACTTCTCCGAAGGCGGAAAGTACCGGCATATCGGAAAGGGCTCGCGCATCCGCGAAAAGATGACCGCGGAGGAGCGGGCGATCTTCGCCCGCGAGCGCGTCCGCGGCTAGCGGCCGCCGCGCCGGTTTGGAGAATTCCGCAACACGCCGTAATATGCCGGTGACATGGCATTGGCGACTTTTGGAATTCCTTGTCGGGGTGAACCCTGAGAATACGATGGGCCGCAATCGCTGCCTTCTTCTTTGCGCTGGCTACCGCGACGCTGGCGGTGTGCCCTCCCGCGCACGCATGGGCCAGCCGGCTGCACGAGAACATCGTCAGCCTGGCGATTCAGGCGCTGCCGCCCTCCCCGCTCGCCGACATCTTCTCCAAGAATGACGTGAAGCTGGAACAGTACGCGGTCGAGCCGGACTCGGTATTGAAGCCACGGTTGGGCAAGTCCGAGGAGATTAAGCATTACATCGATATCGAACTGTACCGGCCGGGCGAGTTCGACGCGCTGACGCCCGAATACAACGAGATGGTCCGCAAATACGGCCTCAATATGCTGCTTCGATCCGGCACGCTGCCGTGGGCGATCGAAGATGAAGCCGTCAAGCTGCGCGACGCATGGGACAACCACGACTGCGCCGGCGCTCTGCGCCACGCCGGCTACCTGGCGCATTATGTGGCGGACGCCAGCCAGCCGCTGCATTCTACGATCTATTACGACGGTTATCCGGAGGATAAGGGAATTCATCAGCGAATCGAGCGGGCCGCCGACGATAACGCACAGTCGCTGTGGCGCGAGTCTCGGGAGAGAGTTAGCGCGACCGAAATCGGCACAGTATGGCCCGCCATTATCACTGAACTGCGCGACGCGCATTCCCACGTCGAGGAGTTGATCCAGGCCGATCGCGATGCGCGCGCATCGGCAAAGGATGACCAGGAGCAGTACGATAAGTTGTTGATCGAAAGTTGCCGGCATATGTTTGACAATCAGATTGCCCAAGCCGCTTCGGTGCTGGCATCGATCTGGATCTTCGAATGGAAGGCCGGTGGCAGCCCCGATCAATGCAAACCGTAGGCACTGCTTGATGATGCTGGATTAGCGTCGCGGACGGCGGCTAAACTTATAACGATGGACTGGTTCAGCCCCACCCCTCACGGCCATATCCGGCCCGCGCGACATGGCGGACGACCCAGTGTCAGCGAAATCGCCGATGACCTGTTAATCGGCGAATATCCCGCTCACGGCGATGCTCAATGGCTCAAGCTGGAGCATCGCGTGACCGCAGTTCACAATCTGCAGGACGAGCGCGACCTGAGCCTGAACGGCATCGATCTCGAGGCACTTCGAGCCGAGTATGAGAAACATGCAATCAGGTTCGTCCATACGCCGATTCAGGATGGCAGCGAAGATGCCGTCCGGGACCGGCTCGACGTCGCGCTCACGGAGCTGCATCGGCTGATTGGACCGGGCGAGCGGGTTTATCTGCATTGCAACGCGGGAATGAACCGCGCGCCGACAATCGCAATCGCTTATTTGCGCGCGTACCGGAAGATGTCGCTTGACGAGGCAATGGCGCTGGTCAAGCGGCGGCGCGCATGCGGACCGTTCATGGCGATGCTCGAAGACTACTTCGGGCCGCGCGATTACAAACCGGAATCATAAGATGGCATCGCACGGCGCAGCGCACGAGTTTCCGGAGCCGATTTCGAAGCGGAAACTGATGCTCGCGGCGGCATGGGGCGTGCATCTGTATACGGCGCTCGGGGCGGCGCTGGGCCTGCTCGCGATCTATTTCGCCTCGGTGGGCGATTTTCGCGCCTCGTTTATGGCGATGGGCGCCGCTATCTTCATTGACTCCAGCGACGGCCCGCTCGCGCGCAAAATCAAGGTGAAGGTTCGGGTACCGTCGTTCGACGGTGCGCTGCTCGACAATATCGTCGATTACCTGACGTATACCGTCGCGCCGGTGTTCCTGATGGTCGAGTCGGGAATAATTCCCGATACGCGATGGGGATTGGCTCTGGCCTGCACCGTTATGATCGCGAGCGTGTATGGTTTTTGCCAAACCAACGCGAAGACCGACGATCATTTCTTTCTGGGTTTTCCAAACTACTGGAACCTGGTCGCGTTTTATCTTTTCTGCCTGAATGTCGGGACCGCCTTTAACGTCGCAGTACTATTGTTCTTATCGGTGATGGTGTTCGTCCCGCTCAAATACATTTATCCCAACCGGACAACCGCGATGCGGCCGGTCACGCTGACGTTCGGAATTCTATGGGGCGTGATAACGATTGCGATGCTTCCTGCGCTGCCGCAGGTTAATCCCCTGCTGCTGTGGGCATCGCTCAGCTTTATTGGCTATTACTTTATCGCATCGGCCGTGATTCAAAGCCTGGCCGCGCGCCGAACCGCATAAGAGCTCGGAACTGTTAATCTGTATCGGAAATTCGCGCGGAGGAGGCCGCAGCTTGCACGCGCGCACACAGCGTCTCGACGCGCTGCGCCAAAGCGTCAAGTTCCCGGCCGGTTGGCGTGCCGGCCCATTCCCGAACGAACAGCGCTCCTCGATCCGACGCCTCCGCAAGCCGCGGCTCGAATGGAATGCGACCCAAGATCGGGACCGACCCCGATTGCGCCACACCCGGAAGGTCCCCCTCCGGAAACAATGGCCGCACGGAGCGGCATCCGTCGCAGTTGTAACCGGCCATGTTCTCCGCGATGCCGACCCGCGGCGATCCTGCCGCCTTGGCAATATCAATCGCATGACGCGCCGCATCCGCGGCTATGCCGGATGGATGACAAACCAATAGTACCGCATCGAGCGCAACCATCGCGCTCAGGAGGTGAAACCGATCGAGACCCGGCGCCAGATCGATAATCACCATGTCCAGTTCGCCAAATTGAGTCTGCGACAAAAGCCGGACCATTGCCTCCGAGTAGCCCATCTCCGCAGTGACGTCTTTTGTTGGAGCGATGGAATTGCCGTTCTCCTCGACGAAGCTAACCGGCGGCGGCTCGCCTCCCGCTAGCATCCCGCTCCATACGACACGGAGGCCGTGGGGCCCTGCCCCAGGTTCTATTCCTTCGATCATCGGCAGCCGGCGCTCGCGCTTCATTCCAAGCATCCGCGGAACGCTGGGCGAATTCAGGTCGGCATCCAGAATCGCAACTTTGCGACCCTTGAGCGCCAGCGCGGCAGCGATATTGATCGAAATGACGCTTTTTCCCGCGCCGCCCTTTGCGCTGGCAATCGCAATCACAGAGCGAACTCCCGCAAGGTTGCCGCGAATCCGTTCGCGCACATGAGCAGAATCAAACGGCGGCGCCGCGCCCGCCGGATAATCGGTAAAAATTCTCATTTTTTGTTCGCCGTGATTCCGCCCGGAATTCCCCGGACGGCCTCCCCACGGCGGAGTGTATCAAGTACCGATTTTATGTGTGAGAAAGCTCGTCAACAATGGCCCGGATGCCGTGCAATCCGGAAATCCCTTGCGGCAGAATCGCCTCGCTATCCTGGAAAAGGCCAAAAGCGGCTTGAAATTTCAATCGTTGCGAAATCCGGGCAAGCTCATGCCCGGGGCCGACAGGTATCAAACAGAATTTTTTCAGCCACCCTCGTCGTCGGCATCGGTGGAACCGAGCTTACGGTAGGTATTGCGTTCATCATCGTATGAGCGTTGCGACCGGGACTCGCGCTCCAATTCCTGCTGGCAGTCACGGCACAGTCGCGTAAACGGCATCGCACTGAGCCGCTCTTCGGCGATTTCCAGGCCACATGACTCGCAGACGCCGTAGGTCGATTCCTCGATTCGCTCAAGCGCATCGTCGATCTGCTGGAGCTTCACCCGCTCGCGATCGGAGAGGATGAAATTGATCTCGCGGTCGCGCTCCTCGGAGGCGAGATCGTAGGTATCCATCCCTTCGTCCTTGTTGCCTTCACGCTCCGCGCGCAGCTCCGAATCGATGCCGTTGAGCAAGTGCGTCTTGGTGTCGAGCAATTGCTCGCGGACCTGGATTAAAAATTTCTTCCTGCCTGTGGCAGCCTGCGCGGTTCGCTTCACCGGTTTCTTTCCTGATGCCTTCGTTGCCTTCGCAATTTTCTTGACCGGCCGTTTCGCCGGCTTCTTTGAGACGATCTTGCGGCTCTTTTTCTTCATATCAATTCATCGCTCCAGCAACGGTCCCCTGCAGGTCATAGCTGAGCGCCCCGTCTATTCGCGCACGCACAAATTCTCCCGGCTCCGCCTCGCCGGCCAGAAAAACCGACCCATCGATCTCGGGTGCCTGACCGGCGGTTCGACCACGCAACCGATTGCCGCGATCCGGACGCGGCCCTTCGACCAGCACTTCCATCTCGCGGCCAACCAGACCGCGGTTCTTGCGGAGCGAAATTTCCGCCTGCGCCGCCATTAGTTCGGAGCGCCGCTTTCGCTTGATACGATCCGGCACCTGGCCGGGCATCTCACCGGCGGCGGTATTCTCTTCGCGCGAGTAGGTGAACACGCCCACCCGGTCGAACTCCTGCCTGCGGACGAACTCGACCAGCCGCCCAAATGCCGCGTCGGTCTCGCCCGGAAAGCCCACAATAAACGAGGTCCGCAATACGACCTCTGGAATCCGTTCGCGGATACGTTCAAGCAGATGGCTCAGCGCCTTGCCCGAGCGCTCGCGGCGCATCGCCCGCAACATCGCGTCATCGGCATGCTGCAGCGGCATGTCGATGTAGTTCACGACCTTCGGCAGTTCCGCAATGGTGTTCAGCAACTCATCGGTTACGAAGTTGGGATAGCAATAAAGCAACCTGATCCATCGCAACTCGTCGATCGCTGCCAGTTCACGCAGCAGCGTTGCGAGCGAAGCCGGCGGCTCGAGGTCACGCCCGTAGGCGGTCAAATCCTGCGCAATCAGATTCAGCTCGCGCACGCCGCCGGCGGCGAGGTTACGCGCCTCGGCAACCACGTCGGCCACCTTGCGGCTCTCGTGCCGGCCTCGAATCTTCGGGATTATGCAGAACGAACACTTATGATTGCAGCCCTCGGAAATCTTCAAGTATGACGTGAAGAAATCCCCAGTCGCGATGCGGGCCATGCCCGCCGATGGCAGCAAATGCGCCGCACCGGCATACGGAATCTCTCGCGACTCGGGCGTTTCAGTCCGGCGCAGCAATTCCGGCAGCTCCAGGAAATTTCCCGTGCCGACAAAGACGTCTACTTCAGGCATTGATTGCGCGAGATCGGCTCCATAGCGCTGCGCCATGCACCCCGCCACAACCAGCCGAACTCCGGCGTTGCGGCGCTTGGTTTCCGCCGCTTCGAGAATCGCGTCGATCGATTCTTTCTTGGCTGCCTCAATGAATGCGCACGTATTCACCAACAACACCTGGGCCTCGGCTGGATCGAGCGTGATCTCGAAACCGGCGCGGACCAGTGCTCCAAGCATCAACTCGCTATCGGCGAGATTCTTGGGGCATCCAAGGCTGATGAGGTAAACTTTCTCCATCGGATCGCCCCCGGTTTTGGGGGCATATATTTGTACTCGCCGGAAATAGCCGAAGCAATCGGGGCGATTAAATTAGCTGGTGCAGCTATGTTTCAGATGCGTTACGGCGAGGGCGGCGGCGTCACAATATCAACGCCCGCAGGCACTTTGAATATAAACAGGATGTCGGCCAATTCCGTGTTATTGTGGATATCGGTGAATTTGACCCGGGTAACATTACCGAGCTGATCGGTAAGAACCAATGTTATCAGATCGTACGTTGCAGGATCGACGCCGATCTGAATCGTATATCCCCCTGCCTTTGGAACCAACGCCAGCCCAATTGACTGTCCGGCGCCGGAATTGGGAGCGAACGAGGCCTTGAAATCGCGCCGGAGGTTTCCCATTCCGAGCAGAAAGGCCGTCGCCCCGCTGGATTTCAGGGCCTGCGACAGCGGAGTTTCGATCACCTGATTGAGGCCGGGATCGAAATTGTAGAGCGTGGTTCCGTCACTAACGATCGTTTCCGGCTGCTCGCCGGCAAAGTCCCATCGCATCCGCCCCGGCTTGCGAAAATAGACCTTTCCCGATCGCTCGCGCTTGGGCGCGCCGACCGCCGCAATCTCTTCCTCGAATTTTGCCGAGTACGATGCAGTCCGATCGTAATGGCGCTGAATTTCCGTCAGAAGATGTTCCAGATCGCCGCTGCCTTTTTCGCCGGCTCCAAATGCTGGCGAAGACAATAATATCGCCAATATGATTGAAATTACGGTCTTGCAGGTCTTCATGATGTAGCAGGTTGTCGAGGCTTTACCGGGCGCCGCGCATCCGGACTTCGCGGGGCTTGGCACCGTCGGCTGGCATAACGAGACCCTCGCGCTCCATCTGCTCGACCATCCGCGCCGCGCGATTGTAGCCGATTCGGAGCCGCCGCTGGATCATCGAAATCGACGCCTGGTTGGTCTCCATCACGATCCGCACCGCCTCGTCATACATCTCGTCCTGTATGTCGTCACCGCCGGAGTCATCGCCCTCCCCGCCTTCGGGCTTGGTTTCGAGAATCTCCATCCTATAGTCTGGCGCGCCCTGCTCGCGCAGGAAATCGGTCAGCTTGCGGATCTCATGCTCGCTGACAAAAGGGCCATGCAGGCGCCGCAGCTTGGCGCTGCCCGGCGGCATAAAAAGCATGTCGCCCGCGCCCAACAATCGCTCAGCCCCGATGGAATCCAGGATCGTCCGCGAATCGACCCGCGACGTCACTTGAAACGATATTCGGGCCGGCAGGTTCGCCTTGATAAGCCCGGTGATGACATCCACCGATGGGCGCTGCGTGGCAAGAATCAAATGGATTCCCGAAGCACGCGCTTTCTGAGCAAGCCGTGTAATGTCGCGCTCGACCGTTTTGCCTTCGCTCAGCAGCAGATCGGCAAGTTCGTCGATTACGATCACTATCTTGGGCAACTTGCGATGCTCAATCGGCTCGGGGGTGGGCCCCTCCGCCGGCGAAGGCGGCTGCACCGCCGACCTAACTCCATTGGGGCCGCCGCCTTCGGCGAGCGCTTTGTTGTAACCGTCGATATTCCGCACGCCCAAATCGCGCATCATCAGGTAGCGCCGCTCCATTTCCTGCGTCGCCCACAGCAGTGACGATGCGGCCTTTTGCGGATCGGTAACAACCGGAACCAGCAGATGCGGAAGATCCTCGTACACCGAGAGCTCGAGCATCTTGGGATCGACGAGGATAAGGCGAACGTCATCGGCGGTCGCGTTGAACAAAATCGACGCAATCATCGTGTGGATCGAGACCGATTTGCCCGCGCCGGTCGCGCCCGCGATCAGCAGATGCGGCATCTTGACCAGATCGGCGGCAACCGGACGCCCGGCGATATCTTTGCCAAGCGCAATCGTAAGATGGCTCTGCGCGGCGGCAAACTCGTCGGCCTCCAGAATCTCGCGCAGATAAATTCGCTCGCGCTTGCGATTGGGCACCTCGATGCCGACGACCGCTTCGCCCGGGACCGGCGCTTGGATCCGAACGGCGGCCGCGCGCAGGGCCATCGACAAGTCGTCCGACAAATTCACAATCTGGCTCACCTTGATACCGGAGCCGGGCTCGAACTTGTACATCGTGACGACCGGGCCGGGCTGCACTTCGACCACATGTCCTTCGACGCCGAAATCCGCCAGCTTCTGTTCCAGCACCCGCGCGCTTCGCTCAAGCTGTCCTTCATCGACTTGCGCGTGTTCGGTAGAGGGAAGATCGAGGATCGACTGCGGAGGGAGTTTGTATGCCCCCTTCTGGCGCGGCTTTGCGGACGCCTTGTCGCGCTTGTCGCGGGACAGCGCCTCACGAAAATCGAGCAACTTCACCTTGAGATGCGGCTTGCCGGTGCCGTTGCCGTTGGATGCCGCTTCAGGCGGAACCTGATCGGCAGGTCCAAGCGAGATTGTGAAGCTGCGATTTTCGGCGATAGTTTCGCTGTCCCGGCGCGAGAATCGGAGTTTTTGCGCGCCCGCCGACAGGATTTCCGTTGGCGCCCGCTTGAGCATCAGCGCGGTCGCGCACAGCAAGCCAAGCGTGACGGCAATCGCACCGCCGGCAACGTTGAGCGAATCGCTTAGAGCAACCGCGATTCCGCCGCCGACGTTGCCGCCCATCCGAGGATCGGTCAGGTCCCATAATGCGCTCGCCGTCGCAACGGATCCGATGAAAAGCATCCCGCCGGTAATTTCGCGCACGATCGATTTGATTGGAGCGCCGGCCCATATTCTGAACGCGAGCATCGCGACCAATGCCATCAGCAAGTACGACTCGTGACCGATTGCTCCTCCGATCGCCGCGGCAAGCGCAGTCCCGACCGGCCCCCCGAGATTTGCCGCGCGGCCAAGGTCAACGCTGGCAAGACTCGCCATCCCAAAAGCGGCGATGCCCAACAGCGCAAGCGCTCCGATCTCGCGCACGATTCTCGTGTCGCGCGGCGCGGTGGGAGGCGCTTCCTCCACTGGTGCTGGAGGAGGAGCCAACTCCGGAGCGAGTTTTTCCTTACGCGGGATTGCCTTAAACCTCCGTCACGTATGGAATCACAATCGGGCGTTTGCCCAATTCGTCGCTGAAATAGCGCCGTACCGAACGCACAATTGCATCTTTTACTTCGGGCTCGTTCGCGCCCAAGCAACCGTTCATAGCACGCAGCCGCCGGATTAATTCCTCGCGCGCGCGCTGCATATGGACCGAAGTTCCGTCCCCGGTCACCAGTCCCCGCGATACCAAATCCGGGCCCGCGATGATCTTCCCGCTTTTGGCCGACAGCACGACGATCGCGGTGACGGTGCCGTCGCGCGCAAGCGCGCGGCGTTCGTCAACCACGGCGGGATCGCCTGCTTCCGCACCCTCAAGGATCACCCGGCCGGCAGGAACCGAATTTCCACGCCGTGCGCCGTTCGCATTCATTATGAGCGAGCCGCCGTCTTCGAGCAGGAAGCAGTCGCACGCGTCCACACCGGCAGCGATCGCCAGCGCGACATGCCGGGACAAGTGGCGATACTCTCCATGAATCGGAACAAACCAGCGCGGCCGGGTCAGGGTGATTAGCTCGGCCAATTCATCCTGGCTGGCATGGCCGGAGACATGCACCGGCGCAACCGCGTCGTAAACCACGTCGGCGCCCTGCTTGTACAGCCGATTGACGAGCCGATTAATCGTGCGCTCGTTGCCGGGGATGAAGCGCGAGGAAAGCGTCACCACGTCGCCCGCTTCGATATGCACATGCGGATGCGAATCTGTTGCGAGCTTGGCCAATGCGGAAAGCGGCTCGCCCTGACTGCCGCTGGCCAGAAAGCTCAGTTTGCGCGGCTCGATAAATTCCGCTTCTTCCGGCTCCGCAAATACGCCGGGCCCGAATTGAAGCTGTCCGATCTCACGGCCCAGCCGGACGCTTTCGGCCATCCGCCGGCCCAGCGGCACGACCATCCGGCCGAACTCGCGCGACACTTCGACCGCCTGGCGAATGCGATGCAGATGCGAGGAAAACGCCGACAGAAAAAACCGCCCGCGTGTGCGTGAGGTCAACTCGCGCAAGACCGGCTTGATCGAGCTCTCCGAGCCGGACCGTCCCGGCCGCTCGACGTTGGTTGAATCAGAAAGCAGAAGGGCCACGCCCTCCCGCCCAAGCTCGGCGAACCGTTCGCGGTCGAACTTTTGCCCGTCGACTGGCGCGTCATCGATTTTGAAATCGCCGCTATGGACGATGATTCCGGCGGGCGTACGAATCGCAAGCGCAACCGACTCGGGCGTCGAATGCGTTACGGCGATGGGTTCGATCGTGAATGGCCCGGCCTCAAAAGTCCGGCGCGGAACCATCTCGCGCAGGTCGGTTGAGTCGCGAAATTCAGCCTCGACCAAGCGCCGGCGCGCGAATGCGAGCGTAACCTGCGTTCCGTATACGGGAGCGCGGAAGCGGCGCAGGAGATGCGGCAACGCGCCGATGTGATCCTCGTGCGCATGAGTCAGCACGATCGCGTCGATTGCGAACTGTCCGCGCTCCAGCCACGTCAAATCGGGAACATAGGTCCCCATTCCGAGCGCAGGCTCGTCCGGGAACATCACGCCGCAATCGATAATGATCGCCCGCCCGGCGCATTCAATCACCATCAGGTTGAGGCCGATTTCGCCCAACCCGCCCAGCGCAGCTATTCTTACCGATGCGGTTGTCAGAGTGCTCTCCGCCATCACCCTCTCCTCCCCCTACCGCCGCACAGTTTCGAATTATATCCGGCCCGGATCGGCCGCGAAACAAGGGGGTCAGCCCCTTACTCCGGATAAGGAATATGCGCCGGGCAGGGATTGCCGTTTGGTCATGCCATCCCTTGCGTCTGGAAGAATGGGGTATTAGCTTTCGCTCCCAGAGGTGGCGATCGATGGCGTCCGTCAACAAAGTAATTCTAATCGGCAATCTGGGACGCGATCCCGAAGTCCGCTATCTGCCATCCGGACAAGCGGCTGCGTCATTTTCGGTTGCAACCACTGAAGTCTACAACGATCGCCAGGGCGCCAAGCAGGAGCGCACCGAATGGCACAATGTCGTCGTGTACGGCAAACAGGCCGAAAACTGCGGCCAATATCTGAAAAAAGGCCGGCAAGTTTATATCGAGGGACGAATCGCCTACCGCGAATACGAAGCCAAGGACGGCAGCGGTAAGCGCAAAGTCACCGACATCGTCGCGATGCGCGTGCAGTTCCTTGGCGGCAAGCCGGGGGCCGGCGATGAAGGGGGAGGATTCGGCGGCGGTGGCGGTAAACCTCGCGGCGGCGCGGGTGCCGGTGGCGGCGGCGGCGGCGAAGAGATTCCGCCGATGGACGACGAAGATATCCCGTTCTAGTTCGGGTGCCTGATTTTCGGAGGAGCGGGCAGCGGCGGTCTGTCCGCGCGAAGCGCAACCTCGAAAAATCCCCGTAGCGCATCGCGTAATTCATCCAGCGCGATACCTCGATAATTCACCGCAAGCGGGTCGAGCTTTCCCAGCGATTTGTCGCGCAGCGTGCGCGCGCCTTCCAGATTCCCGCGCTGGGCATGCAGAATTGCGACGGCGGCTTGAATCATTCCCTGTAGAAACAGCTTGTCCGCCCCTTCGGCGCGCAGCCAGATTTGCTCCCACGCCTCGTGGCATTCGAAGAATTTCCCGGCATTAAACAGCGCGATGCCTTCCTGAAAGAGTTCGTCCGACGGCTTGGAGGCCATCGCAGGCGGCTATGCGAACAGCATTTCGGACATCGCGCCGCCGGGCGGAATCATCGGCATCACGACTTCATCGGCGGGAATAACCACATCGACGATCACAGGTCCGGACGTGGCAAACGCCTTCTTGAGCGTAGGCGCGAGATCCTTTGCGTGCTCGACGCGGAAGCCGTGCGCGCCGTACGCGTCGGCCAGCTTGACGAAGTTCGGGACCGACATCGCGGAGTACGAATAGCGCTCGTAGTAGAACTTCTCCTGCCACTGCCGAACCATCCCGAGGTAGTAATTGTTCAGGACGATGACGGTGATATCGACCTTGTACTCGACGGCGGTCGCAAGCTCCTGAATGTTCATCTGGATCGATCCATCGCCGGAAATAACCACCACGCGCTTGTCCGGCGCGGCGAACTTCGCACCGATGCCGGCGGGAAAGCCGTAACCCATCGTGCCCAGCCCGCCCGAGGTCAGCCACGAGCGCGGATTCTCGAACGGGAAAAGCTGGGCGGCCCACATCTGATGCTGTCCGACATCGGTGGCGAGGATGCAATCGCCCTTGGTGATTTTGTGCAGCTCGGCCATCAACTGGACGGGAGACACCCTCCCATCCTTGCGCCCGGCAAGCCCGTTGGCATAGAGCGGCTTTTCCTTTTCCCACTCCCGGATCTGCTTGCGCCATTTGGCCCATTCGGCCCGCTTTTTCGCTACGTTCTCGCGCGTCTTGACCATCTCGATCATGTCGACCAGGACCGACTTGATGTCGCCGACGATCGGAATATCCACCTTCACGTTCTTGGAAATCGACGACGGGTCGATGTCGACGTGAACGATCGTGTCGGCCTTGGGCGCGAAGTCGGCGATTCTGCCCGTCACGCGATCGTCGAAGCGCGCGCCGATTGAGACCAGGCAATCGGTGTTGCACACCGCCGTGTTGACGCCATACGAACCGTGCATCCCGAGCATCCCCAGCCGCATCGGATCGGAGGCCGCAATCGAGCCGAGGCCCATCAATGTTTCCGTGGTTGGGATGCCGAGCTTATCCACCAGTTCGCGCAACTCGGCCGCGGCGCCGGACCATTGCACACCGCCGCCAACGTAAAACAGCGGCCGCGCGCTGGTCTCAATCGCCTCGATCGCGCGCTCGATCTGGCGCGGATTGCCGCGCACCGTCGGCTTGTAGCCGCGCAGATCGACGTTATCGGGATATTTGAAAGTGTGTTCGGCCTGCTGCACGTCTTTGGGCAAATCGACGACCACCGGGCCGGGCCGTCCGGTACCGGCGATATAGAAAGCTTCTTTAATTACCCGTGCGACGTCGCGCACGTCTTTCACCAGATAATTGTGCTTTGTGACCGGCCGTGTGATGCCGACGAAGTCCGCCTCCTGGAACGCATCGTTGCCGATTAACGAAGTGGGCACCTGCCCGGACAGAATCACCAGCGGCGTGGAGTCCATGTAGGCATCGACAATTCCGGTGACGGTGTTGGTCGCGCCGGGACCCGAGGTCACCATCGCGACGCCCGGCCGTCCGGTGACGCGCGCATAGCCCTCCGCCATGTGCGTGGCGCCCTGCTCGTGACGGACGAGCACATGCTTGATTTTGGAATCGAGGAGCGCGTCGTAGGTGGGCAGGATGGTGCCGCCCGGGTAGCCGAAGATCACATCGACGCCCTCGGCAATCAGGCTCTCAATTACGATTTGCGCTCCAGTAAGCTTTTTCATTCAGCGATCTTCGCGTTGGCGGTAAAACATCGGAGCCAATCAGCGTATAACACCGAAAATCGCCGCACAACGTGGGGTTTGCCGACAGGTTGGAAGATCGCGCTTCGGACTCAAAGTTCCTGATGTCTAATGGCCGGCGTTTTCCAGCGCCTCAGGCGTGAAGAACTGATTGTCAACGACGCCCATGTCGATATACCAACATTCGCGCTCCGGGGCCGACGGGCTGGGCATATAGACAACCGAACTGTACCCGGTCTGGAGATCCTGGTCGACCAACGCCAATTGGAAAATCCGCTTGTAGGGATAGATTGCCACGCGTGCGTCCGGCACCGGGCGGTCGCGAAACGTATTGAAGAGCGCCAGCGTCTTCCATAGCTTGCCATCGCGATCGTACTGGTCTGTGGCGGTCACGAACCATCCCTCCGAGTCGATGTAGAGAATGCGTCGCGGGATGGTCTGATCGATGCCGTTTGGTCTGGCGTCGGCCTGAATCACGTATAGGTGACGCATTTCCCAGTTCTCCGGACAAATCGAGCGGTTCCCGTCATATTTGCATCCGGTTTCAGGCGAATGGATTGCATTGACAGGCGCGAGCATCTCCTTTTCACCGAGGAACTTGTAAGTGAAATCCTCGACCTTCGCCGAAAAGCCAAAAAACGAATCCGGATCGATCGTGTTCGCCGAGGCCGCACCCCCGGCCGCAACCGCCATCCCGCCTCTGCCACCGCCGGATCCGCCGCTAAACCCCGGCAGCATCCCCATCGCGTCCGACAACAACGCCGGGGAGAGCCGCCGCAGCCGCCGCGTAAACGGATTGAACACCCAAATGTTGTCTTCCTTGTCGGGATCGAGCAGGCGCTGCCCGACAAGACCGAAACCGCGCATCGAGGAAGGTTCTATGAAAGGATAGTAGCCGAAGCGGAAGCGGATTCCGCTGGACACGCCGTCGGGATCGGTCGGAGTCGGCGGCACATCGATACGTCCGATATTGTTGTAGATTGCGAAGTGACCGATCGTGAAATAGCTGATCGGGGTGCCGGAATTATCGTTGCCGTAACTTGCGATCTCGCCGTAACGCAAGTCGATGTCATCGCTATACAGGGGACGGTAGCTGAAGTTCCACATGATCTTGATTGCCGCATCAGGATCGCTGGCGGTAACCAGTGGGAACGGCAGTCCGGCAACATAGTTCAGCACCGCACCGGTCGGCGATAATTTGACCTGCGGAGAATATTTCTCAGTCGCCACTTTGTACGGCGGAGGCCAATCGAGCTTTTCCGGCTCGACTATATTCAGGACCATGCCCTGCTTGATCAAGTCGTAATTACCGGGGCTGACCAGTTTCTCCACCAATGCGGCATTACTCTTGGTGATGACGTCGCCGGGCTTGACCTGCGCCGAGGTTGTCGGCGCCGCAGTCGCGGCAACGGTAGGCGATGCGGCCGAAGGCGAAGGGGACTGCGCTTGAGCCGGCGCAAACCAGCTCAATTGCGCTCCCATCACGATCATCACAGTGATAACCCGGGTTCGCAGATGTCGCATCGTTATCCTCCCAAGCCCGCATCATCTTACAGCCGTTAGGTATCGGGTTAAAGCGCAGGTTGATCGATGTGGCCGGCCGTCTCTATTATCGGCGGCATGCGAAAAACCATCGTGTTGGTGCCGATAGCCGGAATCGTCGCAGCGGCAATCGTAGTTGCGCTCGCGCCCCATCCCGCGTTCGCGCAATTGCCGCGGATGGGCCCGCCGCTGGCCACCACGGTCGTTATCTCAAAGCCGGCTCCCGGCCAGATTTATGGTAATCGCCAGGTAATCACGATGGGCGTGGAGGGAAAGACGTACAAGTTCGTGCTCAAGGATGCGTGGGCCAACGATCCCAGCGGGAAAATCCATTGGGACGACATCTGGCAGCAGGTGCGCCAATACACTCCGAACATGATGGTTACCGGCATGAACAGCGATACGTTCGAGAAGATCAAACCGGGCGATACGATGACTATTAACGGCCTATACGCGCCGCTCAACCGCAACTTCGAAGTGATTGGGACGGAATCCGGCTCCGGCCCCTACGCCCCCGCCCAGCATTACTGAGGGAAAAAACAGGGGCGCGAATCGCCCCCTCGAGCCTCGCGTATCCTACGGTACGCCGTTGCCAAGAAGGGTGATACTGCGCGGACTCTTGAAATCGGGGCCATCCGCGACGCTGATGCTGCCGCTGAGCGGTGACCCTGTAACCGTCGGCGCAAACGTCACGTTTATCGTGCAGCTCGATCCGCCCGCCAAGAGACCCGGATCAGGGCAACTGCCGCCTGTGATGCTGTAATTCGCGCCGCCGCCGCTGATGTTGTTCGGTCCGATCGAAATCGCCGCATTAGCACTGTTAGTAATCGTGATGCTCTTGATCTGCGATGCGTGGGCAGACACCGAAAGCGATCCGAATATCAGCGATAGCGGCGGGTTAACCGTCGCTGGAATCGTCGTCCCTGCCGTAAGCGGCAGCGTCGCGGCTCCGCTGGGAACGTCGGGATTGCCAGAGACATTCAATATTGCCGACTCCGCTCCCAGCGCTCCGGGCGTGAACTTGATCCCGATATTGCACTTCGACGGCAAGCTCGCGCTGCCCGCCGCGGCCGTCCCGCCACAATCGACCCCGCTGGTCGCGGTCACGACTGAGAAGTCGCCGCCGTTTAGGCCGGTGAAACCCACCCCACCAGTCAACGTCACCGAAGTGGTCCGGAAATTCTCGATCGTCACGTTCAGTGTGCTCGACGTTCCCCACGCAAGCGACGGATAAGACAAGCCGATGCTTGGCGCCAGCGCAAGGTCGGCGGCCGAACTCCCCGCCAGCGGGATGTTGGTATGGCCCGCGCCGCCAGTGTTGTCGGACAAGGTTAGCGACGCGATTATCGGATTGGCGGCATGGTTCGGCGTGAAGCTAACGCCAATTGTGCAGCTCCCTCCCGGCGCTAGCCCGGTTGGAGGGCAGGTACTGGACGCGACCGCATATTCGGGATCGCTGGTGCTCGTTCCGATAATGAACAAGGGATTCGATGCGCCGGTGTTCATGATCGTGAGAGTCTTCGTCGCCGTATCTCCGACTGCCATTGGTGGGAAATTCAGGCTCGTCGTGCTCCCGCCGGTGGTATAGGAGACGGATGTGGTCGGTGTCGCGGTGACAGTGGGGGTCGCGGTTGTTGTGGCGGTCGAAGTCGCGGTTGGAGACGGGGGAGGTGTGAATTCCGCCGCACCCATGTCCACTACCGCATTGCCGTCGGTGTTTCCGTCCAAAATTCGGGGGTTACCGAAATAATCCTCCGCAGGAAGATCTGGTGCACTGTTCAAACCCGCATCGATCGCCGGAGAATCGGCAAGAAGTTCAAAATTCTCGTTGCGAGGATCGACAAACGCGGGATCAGCGGAAATATTTCCGTTGAGCCCGGGCGCTCCGGCACAGCCCGCTTGGAACCCGCTGCCGCCGGAACTGAACGCATCATTGTTCTTGAGGACGGGCGGCGTAGCGCTGAATGTCGTATCGCAATATAAAGCGCTCTGACCGGAACTTCCGATCATCAGATTGTTGATGACTTGGGATGTGCCGTCGAAACCGTCGAAATAAACAGCTGAACCTTGCTGCGTCGCAAAGTTCGCCGCGATCGTATTGTTGACCAATAGCGGACCGGCGGTTCCGGACGGGACGGAAAACGCAAGTCCCCCTCCCCGATCGGAGGTATTCTCGGCAATTACGTTCTGCACCAGTATCGGATTCGAATTATTTTCCGTCGCGATTCCTCCGCCGCGGGAGGCTGGGGATATCCCACTTGCGGAATTGTGTGAGATTAAATTGCCCATAAGGAATGGTGTTCCGGCGGCGCTCATCCATATGCCACCACCATCGCCGCTTTTCCACGAGTTCTCGTAAATCGTGTTGAAGACTAGCGCTGCCGAGCCGGCACCCCCTAAATAAATTCCTCCGCCCCCTCCGCCGGTGCAGGTTCCCTGTGCGTTATTGGCAATCACATTTGATTCGATGATTGGCGATCCAGAAGAAACGGCAATTCCTCCGCCTTCGCCACAAGCGCAATTATCGGTAATCACATTCCCTGAAATCGTGGGTGCACCTCCCAAAACAGAGATGCCGCCACCTGCCAATGGAATCGAAGCGCAGCGCGACGTAATTGTAAATCCTGATATTTCCGCGGCATTTGTTGTCCCGGAAGGAAACGTCACAACCGGTGCTCCTGTCCGGCTGCCATCGATAATGGTGACGTCGGGGCCGCCAGTGCTGGTCACAGTAATGTTGTTGCTGAAGTTTATCGTCTCAAAGTAGGTCCCGGGTTCCACTTCAACCGTATCACAAGTAGCTGCGGCGCTAATCGCAGCCTGAATCGTCGGATACTCGCTGGGAACGTGAATTATTGCGCATGCCGTTGGGGTGGGGGACGGCGATGGAGTTACCGGGGTCGGCGCTGCGGTTCCCGTCGAAGTCGCCGTTTGCGATGGCGTGACGGTCACCGTTGGAGAGATCGACGCGGTCGGGGAGAAGGTCGCTGTCGGTGTCGACGTTAAGGTCGGGGACAGCGTTCTGGTAGGCTTCGGTTTAACTGTTGGGGTCGCGCTGAATGTCGCCGAAGGGCTGAGCGTGCCGGTCGGGCTAAGAGTTGCGGTCCGGCTTACGGTGAGCGTCGGCGATGCGGTAACCGTTTTTGTCGGAGGTGGACCGGAGCCGGCGCCAATCGCATATAGATTATGGTCTTGCGATCCTACGTAAACGGTACCGTCAGCGCCAATCGCCGACGACCCGCTGACGAAGTTGCCGATCGGAAAGATCCACTTCTGGCTACCATCGGGATTTAAAGCATATAGATTTGAGTCGTCGGAGCCAACGTATATCGAGCCGTCGCTACCGATTACCGGCGACGAATAAATCGAACCACCCGTTACATAGCTCCACTTAAGGGTACCGTCACGGTTGACAGCGTAAAGTTTGTCATCCGTTGAACCGATGTAGATTGTACCGTCGGCTCCGATTGCGGGCGAAGACACATATATCGCTGCATTCGTCACGAATGTCCATTCTGGTGTGCCGTCAGGATTTACCGCGTACAGGTTTGTGCCGCCGCCTATGAACACAGTGCCATCGGCCCCAATAGCCGGCGACGAATTCATCCAGCTGCCAATTGCAAGCTTCCATTTGAGAGTGCCGTCCGAATTAACTGCATAGAGACTGTATGTTGGCGAAGTTGAACCTACATACACAGTTCCGTCGGGAGCAACCGCCGGCGATGACTGAAGTGCCGCGCCAGCGGAAAAAAACCACCTTAGGGTGCCATCAGGGTTTATTGCATATAAATTGCCATCATCGGAGCCAACCAAGATGGTTCCATCCGGACCAATGGTTGGCGAACACTCGATCCAGCCCCCGGTAGTATACATCCACTTGAGTGTGCCATTCGAATTTACTGCGTACAGGTTGTTGTTTGTCGATCCAACATATATTACACCGCCATTGTCGACAGCTGGGGACGATACGTCGATCGCGGCACCCGTAGAGTATTTCCATTTTAGAGTACCATTTGAATTGACGGCATATAGGTAATCGTCTTCAGAGCCGATGTAAATTGTATTATCTGCTCCAATTGATGGTGAAGACTCATAGATAAAATTGCCCGTTGATAGCTTCCATTTTAGCGAACCGTTGTTGCCGCTGGTGTCATACTGGCTAAGTCCCGTGTGCGCAAGATCGTGATGAAACATCGGCCAGACAGACATCGCCGTCGCAGTTGGCGTCGGGGTGACGCTTTGCGCTCGCGGAGCGGGGATGAACGTTCCTGAAAGTACCACCAGCATTATCGCGCTTACGATCGCGATCGCACCGACTCGGAATTTCCCAACAGGCTCTCGCATCGTCCCAATTTCCTTGGAGCGGACCCACTGATTCTGGAGTGAAGCAGGCTATCGGACGTTTGATTAGCAAATAGTGAGCTATGTGACAATCTGACGAAGCTGGAACGATAGTTCATGGCTGAACGGATCAGCCTGACGACTGGGCCCGGCTCGACGGCATCACGAAGGGTTACCCTTCCCAACCATGTGGATGGGTCTCGGCACACACCGGCATCATCGTGCAAGCCACGCAGGTACCATTTGGCCCATATCGGCCCTTGCGCAGGCGAATCGCGGGTGGAAATTTGCGATTCATCCAGATGGCGCTGGAAGGCATTGGGTACGAATGTCAAGAATCGGGCGCAAACATCGAGGTACCGTCGGCCCCTCCGATCCGTGAGTTTCGGCGCTTGCAGCTACGGGGCGATCGCGATGCCGGTCGGCTGGCTAAGTCCGGTGCTGATTCCTGCCAGCGTCGCCGACGGAACAATGTCACCATCACTGCCGGCGGCATAAACCGTGACGCTGCTGCCGCCGAAGTTCGCCACATAGATTCGTCCGGCGGCATCGACCGCAATCCCCTGCGGATGATTCAGGCCGGTCGCCGCACCGGAGATCGCCGCGCTCGGTCTTACATTACCGGAGCTGCCCGCAGCAAAAATCGTGACACTGTTGCCGCTGAGGTTTGCCACGCAGAGATTCCCTGCCGAGTCCCGAGCCACCGCCCAAGGCGCGTCGAGCTTGGTGCGGTCACCCGCAATAATCGCCGTCGGACGGACATTGCCTCTGCTCCCGGGGTCGAAAACCGTGATGCTCCCAGTCTGAGCGGGGCCGCCCTCCGAGTTCGCAACGTAAATCGCTCCGCGCGGATCGACCGTGATTCCGTACGGAACCTGCAAGTGAGTCTTCGGGCCGGCGATTGTCGAGACCGGCTTTGCATTGCCGGCGCTCCCCGGCGCGTAGACGGTGACGCTGGACGCCTTGGCGTTGGTCACATAAATATTGCCGCTGGCGTCCACCGCAATTCCGTATGCGCCATCAAGTCCGGTTGCATCGCCCGCGATCGTCGCGATCGGTGTGTCGTCGCCGCTTCCGCCGCCTGAATAAATCTCGATGCTCCCGGTACCAGCGGAGCCGCCGAACTGGCTCGTTACATAAATCTTGCCCGTCAGATCGATGGCAATGCAGTCAGGCTCGACGACTTCACCTTGCGGATTGTGCAAGTTGATAGTCGCAGTCGGCGCGCTATCGCCGCGGCTCCGCAGCTTGAATGCATTCACCATTCCGCTGCTGGTGTTGGTAACGAACAACCCCGAAGCTGCCGCAGGATACGGCGTGAGGATCATCGCGCCGAAAGCAAGAATCGAGGCAACCAGGACGACTCGAACTACGGATTTCATCGGCATCCTCCTCCCGGCGTGGCGGTTCGATCGGGGCCGTCAATATTGATCGAAGCCGCCGCCGCCGGGGCTCGCTGAGTCTCGCCATTTCCGGGACTCGGCGAACACCATCGTCCAGCACTACCCGGCAATTGGTGAAGCAAGAGTCAGGCCGGAAAGGTTCGGGCGCGAAGGGAATTTCCGTAAGCGCTATATGCTGTCATTTTACGCGACAGGATCGATTTGCGCTGAGGAAAAGAGAAACCCGCCAAAATGTAGCATTTTTTAAAGAATGGTTGCAGGGCTGCACCATCCACCAGATGACGGCGCGGGCGCTACATCCGCAACACAAACCGTATATCGCCCACGCGGATTTGGCTGCCGGCGCCCGCAAACGCCGAGCCGCTTACTTGCTGCCCATTCACAAAGCTGCCGTTGGTCGAGTTCAAATCCATGAGCTCGAACCCATTCCCCTTCCGGACCAAACGGGCGTGAGATCGAGAAACGCTGCTGTGCGGGATGATGATGTCATTGGCTTCGCCGCGGCCGATCGAAACCTCATCCTTGATAAGCGAGTATTCCGCCGCGATCGGATCGGCGCGATCGATCGTGACCAGTCGTGCGCCATAACCGGTTCGACCCGGTGGCGGCACTCCGGTAACTGGTGGAACAGTTGGCAATGAAGCGGGTGGGCGAGGAACCGTGCGACCCGCGGAAAGCCCCGGAACACTGCGCGCCTGAGCTTCCACGATTGCTTTAAGTTCCTCCTGCGACACACCAAAACGCATTCGCGACAGACCGATCAGCCCAAGGATCGCAATCAGCGGAACAGCGCCATTCCACCAGTTGAACGAGAACGCGCGCAGCCCGGTCCCGCCCTCGTTACCGCCGGCGCCGCCGGTGTCGTTAGGAATATTGATCGCCGCGCCCCCCACTCCTCGCACCTGGTATGCCGTTGATGCCTCTCCGGTTTGGCCGTTGTAGTCAATCTTCAATTCAACCGTCCGATTGGTTCCGTCCTCGATCGGACGCGGCGTTTGATATGTGAGCGAATATTCGGTCGCTATCGAGTGTCCGATCTCGCGCACCAGCTCGGGAAATCGCCCCTCCTCCGTGATGATGTTGTAGGACCGACCGTGAGTGGCATCGACGATATCTTTGTACTCTGGTGCGATAAACGGCGGCGGCACGATTGCGTAGAAAGTCAGCCCGTTCTTCTTGAGCATTGCGGCAACGTCCGACCCGGTCAAATTGGTGACGTCTGTACCGTGCTCGTGATGGTTCCAAAAGGCCTCGTCATGCTGTGAATTTGCCGAGCCGTCGCCCTGATGATGGCATGGCGCGTCGGTCACGATGATAATGATTCCCTCGGCTTCGGGCCGGAACGGGAAGCTGGCCGCATAGGCAAGTGCGTCAAGTTGATCCTCAGGAATATCGCCGCCGCCGCCGGCATGCAGGCTGCCAACCCAGTTGGTGAACTGGTTCACGTCGGAAGTCATCGTATTGCGATACGGGCAGTTGCAATCGGGGTACTTCGATATGACGTAATCCTCGAACGTCACCAGGCCCAGCCGGTAATCACGGTTATTTGACGCGAGATCTTGCGCGAAGGAGATAACGTTTTGCTTGACCGCATCGATGTACGGCTGCATCGACTCGGTAACATCCAGCACGAATACAATATCAACCGGGCGGCCCTGCCCAACGCCGCGAAAGTCGAGAATCTTGGCCTCTTTGCCGTCTTCGTAGACCTTCAGATTTTCCGGGCGCAGGTTGCCGACCGGAGCGCCGCTCTGATCAGTCAGGCCGAAATCGATTTGCACGCCGCCGTCGGAATCAAAATGCTCAAGGCCGGGGTTCCCGATCGAGACCTTCAGTTCTCCGCCGGCGGACGCGATAATCGCGCTGAGACCGAGCAGCAAAAATGCCCCAATCCAGATCAAAGCTGGAGTTCCACGGCGCCGATTCATACTTACACTTGATTCTCCGGACTGGAGGCTTGGGCAGTCAAGCACCTTCGGGTAATATCGAGTAATTGGTTGCCTGGCATATTGGCACGACTAATCTTGCCTTCATGCTCGCATTAGGTTATCCCAAACCCTGACCCCGGTTTTCCACGATGAGCACCAAGTGAAACACCCGCCTGTGCTGCGAATAAATTTTTGTGCGGATTGGCGTCTGGCGATCGTCGTCGTAGCGACAATTTTGCTGGTCCTGCACGCGGCGCAAGCCTTCGCCGGTTCGGCAAAGGGAACCGCTCAGATCGGATTTTTTGGCCAGCCGCAGCAGGGTTTTCAGCACGTGTACCTCAACATCACCGGGGTCAGGCTCAGCCCCAAAAAGAACCCGGGTCCATCCGATCCAAAATGGCAGCTAGTCCCGGCGCCATCGCAGGCTGGCGCCACGCAGGGCGGAAGCGACGCCGAGTTGCAGCTCGATCTGAATTCAGTTCAAAACGTTCCGGTCCTGTTCAACGGCGCATCGGTCCGCAAGGATACCTATCAGACGGCAGAGCTTCTGCTCGATTCGGCCAATCCCGGATCCATTGTCACTAACTGCCCGCAAGCCGGCTCCAACGAGGGCTGCATCATCTACCCGATAACTTTATTCAATTCCGGAAATCAGATTCTTACGCCGGAAGGAAGCTTGGTGATGTCGGTAGCCGACCACAAAACTTCGTGGCAAATCCTGCAGATTTCGTTGCAGGTGGTCCAGCCGCCTGCGGTATCCGGCGCGCCATACGTCGTCAACGTCTCGATCCTTCCTTTGAGCAATTCAACTGTACTCCCCACCGGCCAATTCCTTTCAGCAGTGACTGGTTCGGTTGAATCTCAGCCAACTCCGACTACCACACCCACCCCGGTCGCGGTCGCGCCGGGCCCAGAAACCGCTACTGCCATGCCGCAGGCGGCGGCGACCGCGACCCCAACTCCTCGTAACCGGGTGCTCAGCGTTACCGCGGAGGTCGGCGGAACCGATACCGTCGTTACAACCGACGGAGTCCAATCCAACAACGGCTATACGCTTCAATTGCCGGTCGCAGGTACGTTTGGAAGTTACTACGACCTTTACGTCTCAGGCGGCACGTCGAACTACCAAGCCGTCCGACTGCCAATGCTCACGGGAAACAGTTACACGCAAAATTTCAAAACCAACACAAATAAGACGCTCAGCACCATCTCGGGCACTGTCGTCGATGCGTGCACCGGCAAGCCCATCATCGGCGCGATCGCAGAATTGCTGATCGCGCCCTTAAACAATCCGACGGCGGATTGCTCCTCCACACCGGAGGCGTGCGTCGTGGTCGCCTCGGGAAGCACCGACGACCTCGGGCACTTTCCATTGCCGGGGACCTTCAAGATTCCAGCCGCACTCGACCGCGTTCCGCAGCCCCAAAAGGATTTCCCATACACCTTGATGGTATCCGCATCGGGGTACGACACGCTGATTAGATCGCCGGTATTGCCGGATTCGGCGGCCAAGGGCGTCAATTGCGGGACCTCTTCTAAATTTCAGTCGTGCGATCTCTCACTGACCAGTGGATTTATTTCGGGGATGATACAGGTGAGCGGTCCAACGTCAGGGAGCGACATCCTCGCCCAAGTCTTCGCCGAACAGGCCGGCACCGGCACCTTAGTGAGCACACTGTCCACACCACTGATTTTGAAAAGCTCATTCAATTATACGAAAGCCTATACGCTCCGGGTTCCGACGCAGTCCGGCAACCTGGACCTAATCGCAACTACTATCGACTTGTACCAAGGTGCCGCCGACCCCTACTCCGGCCACACTATCGAAGTGCTTCCAAACATCGCCCCTCCACCGCTGGAGCCGTCCCCGCAATGCAACGCGCCAGTTACGGTACCCGATTTTCCCGAACTTACCTGCGTCGGCCATGGAAGCATCGTCGGCACGGTCATCAACCCTGACCTTGGCGCTTCTGTCGTGCTGTCGAAGAATGGCGTGCAACTGGCGACGACGCCCCTCCAAAACGTCAATCCTGTGTTGCCATTCCCGCCCAGTAACAGTTATTCGTTCTGTGCTCCGGCCGACACCTACACTTTGCAGCGGTACGAGTTGCCGACGCCGACGGCGTCAGTCGCGCCAACGATCGTTCCAACCCCGGTTCCCGACGGCAATCAAGTCAGCGTCACAATCCCGACTCCGCAGCTCGTCGCGACGCCCACTGCACACGCATCCCCCACGCCGACTAATGAACCGCCGCCGTGTCCGACAATTTGCACAAATCCCGGTGGGTCATGCCCGGGCGTATGTGCGAGTGCAAACCCGAATCCGCTATGATGACGATCGTGCGCAAACGGACGCGGCATTCCGTCAATCTTCTCGTGTTGGGCATCGTTGCGGCCGCTGCGGCTGTCGTCGCAGCCGCCTGCAACAATAGCCAGGGGGGATTTGGCGGCAGCGTCGGCAATACACCTAATCGGATTGTTGGCCTGACCTTTGGTTTTTTCGGCACTGCCGGTGAACCGTTTACGGCCACAATGACTGACGCTATCGCGTCGTGGAATGTGCAGGGCGTAACCCCCCTGCGCGTCCTGATTTGCAACAACAGCAATCCCGCCGCGGTCGAGGCAACTCATACCGGCAGCGATACGAATCTTCTCAGCGTTCAAATCACCCGCGGCACTGCCGTCGTCCAGACTGGTTCGACATCCACTCCGGGTGGACAGGTGTCGCTTCGGACCAAGCCCGGTTTCGATCGCATCGCGCCGCCGGCCAACCCAGACTTGCGAATCTTCGTGAGCGGACCCGCGTTGGAGCGGTTCAGCTATCTGGTCGAAGATCAGTCGCAAGGCTTCATTGGACAGACCAACGCACCCGCGATGTTTATGTATGAAACGCCCAATGGGAAAGTCGACGGCCAATTCATGCAGATTCAAAATTTTGGCGCCTTCACCGTCAGCATGTCCCTTGATGGCAATGTAGTGGCTACGGCGACCGGCGCGCCAACCGTCACGATCCAGGAACCATAGGCTCGGTTGCTTCGTGAGCCGGCGACCGCTTTTGACTGGTCGCCGTATTCGTCATAATTTTCCTTATTAGGAGCCACCGCGGCGAGCTAACACGTTTGGTCCTCCCCGACCTCGAAAATAATTTATGAACTCGCAGTTGATGCGCCGGATTGTGATGGCGATAGTCGCACTCGTAATTATTGCGGCCGCATTACCCGCCTGGCGCTACTACGTCTATCTTGGCCATCACATCACCACCGACGATGCCTACGTCGATGGTACCGTCGCGCTGGTCTCCTCGCGTGTCGCCGGCACTGTCGCCGCGGTTTATGTCGAAGAAAATTGGACTGTGAAGGAAGGCGAGCAACTGCTGGAACTTGACCCGCGCGACTTCGAAGTCCGCGTCAAGCAGGCCGGTGCGCAGCTCGAACGAGCCCGCCAGTCAATTGACGAACTTGCGGCGGGGGTGAATGCCGCCAAGGCCGGCGTCGCATTGGCCGACTCGCAATTGACACAGGCACAGATTGATTTCGACCGCGCAAAATTGCTCAAGAAGGAAGGAATCGTTTCCGCCGAGCAGTACGACCAGGCAACCACCGGGCTGCGGATCGCAATGGCCGATGTTGCGTTGGCAAAGCATCAGTTGACACAGGCCGAAGCGGCCCTTGGCCCTCAAGTCGGCCCCGACCATTCA
>Ga0335069_10000337_pt1 | contig 80441 bp, 70 predicted proteins | sample Lox_Sample_11_FD_206714 | JGI IMG/M metagenome (GOLD analysis project Ga0335069, IMG submission 206714) | Soil microbial communities from Loxahatchee National Wildlife Refuge, Florida, United States - Lox_Sample_1.1 | ecosystem: Environmental > Terrestrial > Soil > Wetlands | place: USA... | reverse complement strand
GCGGGCCAGGCGCTGATAGGCGACATCGCCGACAAATCCAACCTGACGCTCGATCCGGACCTTGATTCGTTTTACGCGATGGACGCCGAGACCGTGGCCATGCCGGCGCTGGCGGCGGCTTCGGGCGCGCTCGCGAGCCAACCAGCCGACGCGCCGCCGACCGTGGCGGCTATCAACCAGGAACGGCTTAAGGTCGCCCTGGATCACGCCCTGTCCTCGATGGACTCTGCGATGAGCAAGAGCGCCAGCGGCGAGACCCGCCAGGTGTTGGCGGGCGCTCGCGAAAATCTGTCGAACGCCGTGGCCGGACTGTCCGCGTCCCCCACCTCCGAGCCGGTCCTTCGCGGGCTGGGTGGAACGGGCGCGCAGGGCGATGCCGCCAGGGCTATTGACCAGGCGTGGCGGGCGTCCAGCAAGGCGCTTGAGCATCTGCTCGAGGCCCGCCGCGCGCGCCTGATGGCCGAATTCGGCGTCAGCCTCGCGATCGTGGCGGGACTGCTGCTGGTCGGCGGCCTGCTAGGCCTAGCCATCGCCCGCGGCCTGACCGCGCGCGTTGGCGACCTGGTGCGCGCGATGGGCAAGCTGTCGGCGGGCGACGTGAAGGTCGATATCCCACACCTTGGCGACCGCAACGAAACTGGCCAGATCGCCCAGGCTCTGCAGGCATTCCGCGCTGCGCTGATCGCCCAGGCCTCGGCTGAAACCGAGAAGGCGCGCCTGGCGGCGGAGGTCGGCGACGAACGCTCGCGCACAGAGGCGGAGCGCAGCCGCATCCATGAGGAGCAGAGCGCGGCCTTGGCGGTTCTGGCCGAGGCGCTCGAGCGTCTTTCGGGCGGCGACCTGACCGCGCGCCTGACCGGGGCCTGCCCGCCTGAATTCGCCAAGATCCAGGACGACTTCAACATCGCGGTTGAAAAGCTGCACTCGGCCATGGGCGTGGTCGTAGTCAATGTGCGCGGCATCACCACCGGCTCGGCCGAGATCTCCCAGGCGGCCGATGACCTGGCGCGGCGTACGGAGCATCAGGCCGCAACCCTGGAACAGACGGCGGCGGCCCTGGATCAGATCACCGCCACCGTGCACAAGTCGGCCGGCGGGGCGCGCGAAGCCAACAACGCCGTGACCAACGCCCGGGGCGACGCCGAGCGCAGCGGGCAGATCGTTCAGCGCGCCGTGGCGGCCATGGCGTCGATCGATGCGTCCTCCAGCCAGATCAGCCACATTATCGGGGTGATCGACGAGATCGCGTTCCAGACCAACCTTCTGGCGCTCAACGCCGGGGTCGAGGCGGCGCGGGCGGGCGAGGCCGGCAAGGGCTTCGCCGTGGTGGCGTCCGAAGTGCGAGCCCTGGCCCAGCGTTCGGCCGAGGCGGCGCGCGAGATCAAGGCTCTGATCCTGACGTCGTCTCAGCACGTCAAGGAAGGAGTCGAACTGGTCGACCAGACCGGCGGCGCCCTCAAGCGGATCGTGGACCAAGTGGGCGCCATCAGCGGACTGGTGGCCGAGATCGCCGCTTCGGCTCAGGAACAGTCGGTGGCCCTGGCCGAGGTCAATTCGGCGGTCAATCAGATGGATCAGGTCACTCAGCAGAACGCAGCGATGGTGGAGCAGTCCACTGCCGCAAGCCACGCCCTGACCACCGAGTCCAAGGAACTGGTGCGGCTGATCGAGCGCTTCAAGCTTGACGATGCGCCAGCGGTTCTGTCGCCGGCCGCCCGCGCCCGTCCGGCGTCGCACCCGGCCGTCCCAACGCCTTCGCCCGCGGCGCGACCGCCACAAGCCGCCGCCCGCCCCCCCGTCGCGCAGATGCGCACGGTCGGTCCTTCGGGCGGCGCCGCGCTGGCCAGCGCCCCGGTTCCTACCCCTGAAGCTGACGGCTGGGAGGAGTTCTGATGGTGAAGACGGCGATCGCCGAAGCCGCCGCACTCGCCGCCGGCCCGGACGGGCCGGCCGTGATCACGCTCGACGCCACCTTGGGTCTCAACACTGTGGCCGCCCTGGCCGAGCGGCTCATCGCCGCGCGCGGGCGGTCCGTGCAACTTGACGCCTCGCTCGTGCACCGCCTGGGCGCCCAGGGCCTGCAAGTGCTGCTGAGCGCCGAACAGGCTTGGGCGGCCGATGGACTCGCCTTCGAAATCACCGCGCCTTCGGAAAGATTCCTGACCGACTGGCGTCTGTTCGGCGCTCCCGAACTGTCTGGATCGCCCTCTCTGACCCATTTGGAGATGCTGCCTTGAGCAAGACTGTTCTGACCATCGACGACTCCCGCACCATGCGCGACATGCTCCTGCTGGCCTTGAAGCAGGCGGGTTACACCGTGATCCAGGCGGAGGATGGCATGCACGGCCTGGAGGTGCTGGCGGAGTGCTCGCCGGACGTGATCATCACCGACATCAACATGCCTCGGCTGGATGGCTTCGGCTTCATCGAGCAGGTGCGCCAGGACGCCCGGCACCGCGAGACGCCGATCCTGGTCCTGACCACTGAAAGCGACGCCGCCAAGAAGCAGCGCGCGCGCGAGGCCGGGGCCACCGGCTGGATCGTCAAGCCGTTCAATTCCGAAAAATTGGTGGACGTGATCCGCCGCGTCGCCGCTTAAGGCCGGAGCGCCCGGGTGTCCGATCCCCTCGCCGAGATCAAGCTGACCTTCTTCCAGGAATGCGAGGAGCAGCTGTCTGAGTTGGAATCCGGCCTCCTGGCGATGGAGGAAGGCCGGGAGGATTCAGACACCGTCAACGCGGTGTTCCGGGCGGTCCACTCGATCAAGGGGGGCGCGGGGGCGTTCAGCCTGGACGCGCTGGTGCGCTTCTCGCACGTGTTCGAGAACGTGCTGGACGATCTGCGCTCCGAGCGACTGGCGGCCGACGGCAACGTGGTGCGCACTCTGCTGCGCGCCGCCGACATGCTGGCGGACCATGTGCGCGTGGCGCGCGACGGCGGGGCGGTGGACGAAGGCCGCAGCCAGGGCCTGATCGCCGAGCTCAAGGCCCTGAATGGGGCGGAGACGGGCGCGCCGGGCGAGGACGCCGACGAGACCCCAGCCGACGATTTCGACATCGATTTCCAGCCCCTGGCCTTTGAGCCGCTGACCTTCGAGCCCCTGGCGTTCGATGTGCCGGCCGAGGTCCCGGGGACGGATGTCTGGACCATCACGTTCAAACCGCATCCCGGCCTGTATTCCAGCGCTAACGAGCCGGCGCTGCTGCTGCGCGAGCTGCAGCGGCTGGGAAGCGTCGTCGTCAAACTTGACGCCTCGGCTCTCCCTCCGCTCGACAAGCTCGACGCTGAGGGCGCCTATCTCGCCTGGACCGTCGAACTGCAGACGGACAAGGACGAAGCGGCGATCCGCGAAGTGTTCGAGTTCGTCGAGTCCGACTGTGACCTGACCATAGCCAAGGTCGGCCGCGGCGCGGCGGCTTCGCCAGAGCCGGCGTTCGACATCGCCGCCCTGCTGGGCGCGGTCGCCGAGGCCCCCGCCGCCCTGAGCCGTCCGGCGGATGGCTCGGACGTGCTGGCCTCGTTGCTGGCGCAGGCGCGCGCCTTGGCCGAGCCTTCGGCCGCCGCCGCACCGAAGCCCGTCGCACCGGCGCCCCCCGCGCCGGCCGTCGAAGCCAAAGCGCCTCCGCCGGCCGCCGCCGCAGCCGCGCCGGCCACGCCGACCATTCGCGTGGACCTCGACCGTGTCGACCGCCTGATCGACCTGGTCGGCGAACTGGTGATCAACCAGGCCATGCTGGCCCAGCGTGTCTCGGAAATGGGCGTGGGCAAGGCGTCCAACATCGCCCTCGGCCTGGAAGAACTCGAGCACCTGACCCGGGAGATCCAGGACAGTGTGATGGCCATCCGCGCCCAGCCGGTGAAGTCGGTGTTCCAGCGCATGCCGCGCTTGGCGCGCGAAGTCGCCTCGGCCGTTGGCAAGGAAGTGCGCCTGGTGATGGAAGGCGAGGGGACGGAGGTCGACAAGACGGTGATCGAAAAGCTCACCGACCCTCTGACACATATGATTCGCAACGCGATCGATCATGGCCTCGAGACGCCGGAGGAGCGTGTCGCCGCGGGCAAGCCGGCCGAGGGCACCGTGCGGCTGAGCGCGCTGCACCGCTCGGGCCGGATCGTCATAGAGATCGCCGACGACGGCAAGGGCATCAACCGCGAGCGGGTGCGGGCCAAGGCCGTGGAGAAGGGGCTGATCGCCGCCGATGCGACCCTGAGCGACGAGGAGATCGACAATCTCGTGTTCGCGCCAGGTTTCTCCACGGCGGCGACCATCTCCGACATCTCCGGGCGCGGCGTGGGCATGGACGTGGTCAAGCGCTCGATCCAGGCGCTCGGCGGCCGCATCTCGATCGTCTCGACCCCTGGCAAGGGTTCAACCTTCACCATGAGCCTGCCGCTGACCCTGGCTGTGCTCGATGGCATGGTGGTTTCGGTGGCGGGCCAGACGCTGGTCGCGCCGCTCACCGCCATCATCGAGACACTGGAGCCGCGCCAGTCGGATCTGCGCAGCTTGGGTCCCAGCAGTCAGTTGGTGACCATCCGCAACACCTACGTGCCCCTGATCGACGTGGCCCGAGCCCTGGGCTTCCGCAAGGTCGCGCGCCCGGGGAACGAGGGCGTGGTGCTGTTGGTCGAGCGCGACGATGGCGGCCGCGTCGCCCTCCTGGTCGACGACATCATCGGCCAACGCCAGGTGGTCATCAAAAGCCTTGAGGCTAACTACCGCCAAGTCGAGGGCATCGCCGCCGCCACCATTCTCGGCGACGGCCGCGTGGCCCTGATCCTCGACATCGACGCCCTGGCGGCGCGCCGGAATACCCTAGACCGCCCCGAAAAGCCATTAGCTGCAGCAGGTTAACATGGACGATCTGTCATTGCTCCATCCCTCCGAGCGTCTCGAGCTGACTGCGTTCCGCATCGGCGAGCAGGAGTTCTGCCTGGATATTATGGCCGTGCGGGAGATCCGCGGGTGGTCCTCGGCCACGCCGCTGCCGCACTCGCCCGACTATGTGAAGGGCGTGATGAATTTGCGCGGCTCGGTGCTGCCGATCGTCGATCTGGCCGCGCGCCTGGGCTTGGGCGTGGTCGAGCCGACCCCGCGCCACGTGGTCATGGTGGTGCGCATCAAGGAACAGCTGGTCGGCCTTCTGGTCGACGCCGTGTGCGACATCCTCACCGTGCCGGATACGGCGGTCCAGCCGGCGCCGGAGCTCGCCTGCGACGCCCTCAGAGGCTTCGTGCGGGGCCTGATCACCGTGGACGACCGCATGATCACCTGGATCGACCTGGAGCGCACCTTGCCGCCGGTCCAGATGGAGGCGGCATGACCTCGACGTCGGCCGTGACAGGGGATGTGGCGGCGGTTGCTGGCGCGCCGTCCAAGGAGTTTGCGTTCACCACCGAGGATTTCCGCCAGATCGCCGAAATCCTCCACGGCGCCTCCGGCATCGCCTTGTCCGAGAACAAGAGCACCCTGGTCTATTCGCGTCTGGCCAAGCGCCTGCGGGTGCTGGGGCTTGAGAGCTTCCGCGACTACTGCGCCCTGGTCGCCGACAACGGCAATGTCGATGAACGGCAGAAGATGGTCGCCGCCCTTACCACCAACGTGACGGCCTTCTTCCGCGAGGCGCACCATTTCGACCATCTGCGCACCAAGGTCCTGCCTCAGTTGCTGGAGAAGGCGCGCCAGGGCGGCCGGGTGCGGCTGTGGTCGGCGGCCTGCTCGACCGGCATGGAACCCTACTCGATCGCCCTGACCATATTGGAACTGGCCCCGAACGCCGCCGACTATGACCTGCGCATCCTGGCGACCGACATCGACCCCAACGTGGTCGCCGAAGGGCGCGAGGGCGTCTACCCCGACAATGTGATGCAGCCGGTGCCGGATGCGATGAAGAGCCGCTGGCTCGAGCCGGTTGGCCAGCCAGGGGCGCGGCGCTGGCGCATGGGCGAGGCCCTGCGCCAACTGGTGGTGTTCCGCGAACTGAACCTGATCGGCCATTGGCCGATGTCGGGCCGGTTCGACGTGATCTTCTGCCGCAACGTGGTGATCTATTTCGAGGAAAGCACCCAGGCGCGCATCTGGGGACGGTTCACCCAGGCGCTGCAGCCCGGCGGGATGCTCTACATCGGCCACTCCGAGCGGCTCAACGGCCCGGCGACGGAACGGTTCGAGAGCGATGGCCTGACCACCTACCGCTTCAAGGGGGCATCGGTTTGAGCACGCCCATCCGCGTCCTGATCGTCGACGACTCCGCGACCATGCGGAGCCTGATCGCTGCCATCCTCAAGAGCGATCCGGACATCGCCGTGTGCGGCCAGGCGAGCGATCCGCTCGAGGCGCGGCAGATGATCAAGGAGCTCAATCCCGACGTGATCACCCTGGATGTCGAAATGCCGAACATGACCGGCATCGACTTCCTGGAGCGGATCATGCGCCTGCGGCCGACACCGGTGATCATGTGCTCGACCCTGACCCAGCGCGGCGCCGAGATCACGCTGGAGGCGCTGGAACTGGGCGCGGTCGATTGCGTGGGCAAGCCAGTCGATGGCCTGGACCAGGCCGACGATTTCGCGCAACTGCCGGCCAAGGTGAAGATCGCAGCCAAGGCCAAGCTGGGTGGCGCGGCCGCCAATCGGCCGGCGCCCCAGGGCGTGCTGAGCTATGAAGGCCGTCGCCGGGTGATCGCCATCGGGTCGTCCACCGGCGGAGTCGAGGCGCTGGGGGCGATCATTCCCGTGCTGCCGGTCAATTGCCCGCCAGTGGTGATCACCCAACATATGCCCCCGGCCTTCACCGCCAGCCTGGCCGCGCGTCTGAATAAGCTGAGCGCGATCGAGGTGTCCGAAGCCCAGGACGGCGTCACGCTGGCGCCTGGCCACGCCTATATCGCACCCGGCGGCGCGCGCCATCTGGCCGTGGCCCACGCCTCCGGAGGCCTGCAATGCCGGCTGCTCGACAGCCCGCCCGTCAACGGCCACAGGCCCTCGGTCGACGTCCTGTTCCATTCGGTGGCGACCTCGGTCGGCCGTGAGGCGATCGGGGTGATCCTCACGGGCATGGGCCGGGATGGCGCGCAGGGCCTGGCGGCGATGCGCGAGGCCGGCGCCGCGACCCTGGGCCAGGATGAAGCCACTAGCGTGGTCTACGGCATGCCCCGCGTGGCCTTCGAACTGAACGCCGTCGAGCGCCAGGCGCCGATCTACGACATGGCCGCCGCGATCATGGCGACGGACGCCGCCAGTGCGCGCGCCCCGGCGCTAACCAGGGGAGTGCACTGATGCCTTCCGCAGCCAGCATCAAAGTCTTGATCGTCGATGATCAGCTGACCATGCGCTCGCTGGTCCGCAACGGCGTGCAGCAACTGGGCTTCACCGACATCGAGGAAGCGCCCGACGGCGAAGAAGCCCTGCGCGCCCTGATCACCCGGCCCGCCAATCTGGTGATTTCCGACTTCAACATGCCCAAGCTCGATGGACTGGGCCTGCTGCGCGCGATCCGGTCGCACCCGCCGATCGCCAAGACCGCCTTCATCATGCTGACCGGCCGCGCCGACAAGGAATTGGTCCAGCGCGCGGTTCAGTTCGGGGTCAATAACTATTTGGTCAAGCCGTTCACCCTGGCCACCCTGCAGGGCAAGATCGAAGCCGTGTTCGGAAGTCTGTCATGACGCTGGGTCTGCTGACCGACGATCCGGCCGGGGGGACGCAACGGATCAATATCGTCCAGGGCGAGTACCAGGTGTCGGGCGATCCGCGCGTGATGTTCACCACCATCCTCGGCAGCTGCGTGGCGGCGTGCATCCACGATCCGGTGGCCCGCGTCGGCGGTCTGAACCATTTCCTTCTGCCGGGCGAGAGCGAAAGCGAAGGCTTGCGTTACGGCGCCTACGCCATGGAACTCCTGGTCAACGGCCTGCTCCAGCGGGGGGCGCGCCGCGAGCGGCTCGAGGCCAAGCTGTTCGGCGGCGCCTGCGTGCAGGCCGGCCTGTCCAATATCGGCGAGCTGAACGCGGTGTTCGCCGAGACCTTCCTTGAACGCGAGGGCATCAAGCTGACCAGCAAGAGCCTGCGCGGCGTGCAGGCTCGCCGCATCCAGTACTGGCCCGTGGCTGGCCGCGCGCGGCAGCTGCTGGTGCCGCCGACCGACATGAGCGTCTTCCGCCAGGAACGGCCCGCGCCGCGGCCCAGCGCCGTCTCCACCGCCGGGGAGGTCGAGCTGTTCTGATGAGCGCCTCATCCACCGCCGACGCCCTGCATTCCGCCCAACAGACCTTGGCCGACCTGTGCCAGGGCGTGGCGCTGGAACTGGAAGGCCTAGGCGAGATGGTCGATCAGTTGCAGCCGGCCGTCTCGGCGCTGCTGGGCGCCAGCGGCGGCTCCGTCGATCCCGCCCATTACGAGAAGATTCAGTCGCTCGATTACATCTCGCAGCATCTGCGCGCGCTTGCCGGTTTCCTCGACGTGCTGTCGCGCGAACCGCCGGCCCTGGCCGCGGTCAGGCCCGACCGCGCCCTCGCCAGCCTGACTTTGTCGGACCTCCACGATCGCCTCAGCGAGGCAGGCGGCGCGCCGCAAGCCGAGCCGGACGACGACGATCCCAGCTGGGAGATGTTCTGAATTCCATGGCGGCGTCTCCCAACAGCATCATCAACCTCAGCGCGGCCTCTGTGCTTCTGGTGGAATCGACCAACCAGGGCATGGATATCCTGGCGCAGATCTGCATGGGCTTCGGCGTGCGCACGCCCCATCGCTGCATGAATCTCGCCGACGCCCAGGCTCTGCTCGGTCATACGCCCATCGACCTGATGATTTGCGAGACCGACCTGTCGGACGGGGACGGCCAGGACTTGGTCCGGTGGCTGCGGCGCAGCAAGCTCGATCCCAACGCCAGCACCCCGGTCGTCCTGATCAGCGGGCACACGCCCCTCAGGAAGGTCCAGCAGGGCCGCGACAATGGGGCCAACGCCGTGGTGGCCAAGCCGCTGACGCCCAAGATCCTGCTGGACCGGATCTTGTGGCTGGCCGCCGACAAGCGCGACTTCGTCGTGTGCGATACCTATGCCGGCCCCGATCGACGCTGGCACAATCTCGGTCCACCGCCCGGCACCACGGGCCGGCGCAGCACCGATCTGTCCGACTCCGTCGGCGCCGCAATAGACCCGAACATGGATCAATCCGACATCGACGCGATGTTCCGTCCCACGAAGGTCACGCTATGAGCGTTGTCATCACCAAAAATGAGAACCGCCTGACGAAGTTGATCCGGGCTCCCGGGGGCGTCAGCGTCAGACGGGCCTTGGGCGCCGCTCAGGAAAACCTGGATTCGATCCGGGGCGCCGGCCTGACCGAAATCGACGAGTTGCTCGCAAAGATGGGTGCGATCCTGCAGGCGGGGACGGGATCGGCCGAGGCGCGAGAGCTCTACCGGATGTCCAATCTGATCATCGGCTACGCCGGGGCCTTCGGCATGAACGAACTGTCCCAGGCCGCATACTCGTTGTGCGAGACCCTCGACGGCATGATCAACGGCCAGCGCTGGCGCAAGGCGCCGGTCGAGGTGCACGTGGCGGCCATGGGCCGGCTGCGGCAAGTCGATGGCAACCAGGAGATCTGCCAAGCCATCATCGACGGCCTGAAGAAGGTCGCCGCCCACGCCGCCCAGGAATGAAAGCGAACGAGTCATGCAGGACGACATACTCAACCTGGCGTACGAGGTGTCCCGGGTCACCAAGGAAAAGATCGACCTGATCGACAGCGTCATGCGCCAGACCAATCTGCTGGCGATCAACGCGCGCATCGAGGCGGCGCGGGCGGGCTCGAGCGGGGCGGCGTTCTCGGTAGTGGCCCAGGAGATGGGCGCGGTCGCTTCGGACATCAGCCGCATCTCGCGCGAGCTTCGCGGGGCCATTTCCGACAATATCGACCGGCTGGAGAAGGCCGGGTCGGGCATGATGCAGCAATTTCGCGGCACCCGTTACGCGGACCTGGCGCTGAACGCGATCGAGATCATCGACCGCAACCTCTATGAGCGCTCGTGCGACGTGCGCTGGTGGGCGACCGACAGCGCGGTGGTCGATGCGATCGAGAAGGGCACGCAGGAGGCCTGCAGCTACGCCTCGAGCCGGCTAGACACCATCCTGCGGTCCTACACGGTCTACATCGACCTTTGGATCGCCGACGCCTCGGGCCGCGTGGTGGCGACGGGCCGGCCCAGTCGCTATCCGCGCGCCCAGGGCCAGGACGTGTCCAAGACCGAGTGGTTCCGCAAGGCCATGGGCACGCGCACGGGCGACGATTTCGCCGTGACCGACATCGAGACGAGCCCGGCGCTCGATCACGCGGCCGTGGCGACCTACGCGACGGCGATCCGCCGCGGCGGCCAGGCCGACGGCAAGGCGATCGGCGCCCTCGGCATTTTCTTCGACTGGGCGCCGCAGGCCGCGGCGGTGGTCAAGGGCGTGGGCCTGTCCGAGGAGGAGTGGCAGAACTGCCGGGTGATGCTGGTCGACGCCAATCACCGGATCATCGCCTCGTCTGACGATTCCGGCGTGCTGCGCGATCAATTCCCGCTGGAGACTGGCGAGCGCACGCGGGGCTTCAAGGCCGACGGCGACCGCTTGGTCGCCTACGCCCTGACCCCAGGCTACGAAACCTACCAAGGCCTTGGCTGGTATGGGGTGATTGAAAGCCGGGCCGCGGTGGGCGGCATGCAGCACAGGGCAGTCGCCTAGAGAGCGTCAAGCCGGCCTTGCCTTGACCGCCGCCGTGCTGTCGGATGACGGTGCCATGGCCCCCACCCGTACAGCTCCCGCGGCCCGGATCGCATCCGCGCTTGAACCGCTCGCGGTCGCCCTGGTGGTGTTCTGCCTCGACTACTTCAGCCTGACCCTGACCCGCCGCCTGGGCGCGGTGGCCGGCATGTGGCCGGCCGACGGGCTGGTCCTGGGGCTGATGCTCTCCCCGCGCTTCCGCCGGCCGTGGACCCTTCTGGCGTTCAGCTTCGTCGTCGGGGTGGCCGCGGAATATCTGTCCGGCGATGCTCCGGCCGTGGCCGGCGCCCTGGCCTTCGCCAATGTGCTGGGATTGATCGGCTCGCTGCTGACCCTTCGGGCGCTGCTGGGGACGGTTCACACAGACAAGGCGCGACATCTGCTGGTCCTGCTGCTGGTGACGGGGACCGCGGCGCTGCTGACGGCTTTTCTCGGCGCCGGCGCCCTGCATCTGATGACCGGCGCGCCCCTGCGCTCCAACATCCTGCTGTGGGCCACCACAGACGGTCTGGGCTATGCCATTCTCACGCCGCTGGTCCAGGCCATGAGCCAGCGCGCCGAGTCCGGAGGGGCGGGCTGGCGGCGCGATGCGCTCGCCCTGGCGGGGTTTCTTTGCGTGCTCGTGCCGGTGTTCGTGCAGCACGAATATCCGTTCCTGTTCGGCGTGCCGCTGGGCCTGTTCGCGGTGGCTTATTTCTGCGAACTGCGCGGCACCTCGCTCGCCTTGCTGCTGACCATCGTGGTGGGCACGGCGTGCCAGGCCCTGGGCGTCGGGCCGGTGTCGCTGGTCGCGGGCGATCAGGGCAAGAAGCTGATCGTGCTGCAGATCTTCTTCGCCAGCATGACCGTGTCGATCCTGCCTATCGCCGCCGCGATGGCCGAACGTCGAAACTTCGCCGCCTCGCTCGGCCGCGCCCGGGACCATGCGGTGGCCGAGGAGCGACGCGCGCGCGAGGCCAACCGCATCGTGCAGATGGCCGAGGAGATCGCCCAGGTGGGCCATTGGCGGCGCGACCTCGCCTCCGGCGTTTCGGTCTGGTCGGACCAGATGGCCCGTCTGTTCGGCGGCGACCAGGCCGGGGCGGCGCCGTCGCGCGAGCGCGCCCTGGAGGCGGTGCACCCGGCCGACCGCGACCTGTTCGCCAGCACCCTTACACGGGCCGAGCAGGAGGGCGCGCCGGCGACCTTCGACGTCCGGGTGGGGCTCAAGGGCGCCTGGCGCGATCTGCGCGTGCACCTGGGCGCCGAGCGCGACGAGGCCGGCGCCATCGCCTCGGTCTATGGCATGGTGCTGGATATCACCGACTCCAAGGCTGCCGAGGCCGCGCTCGACGCCGCGCGCCAGGCCGCCGTCGACGCCGCGGCGGTCAAGTCAGAATTCCTGGCCGACATGAGCCACGAAATCCGCACCCCCCTGGCCAGTATTCTCGGATTCTCCAAGCTGCTCCGGGATTCGCCCGGGCTCGCCCCCGAGGCGCGGGCCATCGCCGACCGGATCACCGCCGCGGGCCAGAGCCTGCTGACCGCCGTGGGCGATATCCTGTCCCTGTCCAAGCTGGAAGCCGGTCAGATCCAGATCACGCCCCACCCCATGTCGCCCGCCGCCTTGATCGAGGACGTGATTCAGATGCTGCAGCCGCAGGCCGAGCAGCGGGGGCTGCGACTGGCCGGATCGGTCGAGTCGGGTGTTCCCCGGCGACTGCTCGCCGACGAGGCGCGCCTGCGGCAGGTGCTGCTCAACCTGGCCGGCAACGCCTTGAAGTTCACCGCCCACGGCCGGGTCGACCTGCGGTTCTCGTACGATCCGTCCAAGGCGCGTATGCGGGTGGAAGTGGCCGACACCGGCCCGGGCATCCGCGATCACGAGCGTCTGTTCGAGCGCTATTCCCAGGTTCACGCAAACCCGGCGGACGCTGACCGGCGCTCGGGCGAGGCGGCCGGCGTTGGTCTGGGTCTGGCGATCTCAAAAGGCCTGGTCGAGGCTATGGGCGGCGCGATCGGGGTGATCAGCGTGTTCGGCGAAGGCAGCCTGTTCTGGGTCGAGGCGCCGGCGGAGGCTGTCCGCTCCGGCGGCGCCGTCACCCGCGTGCTGGTCGCCGACGACCTGGAGATTAACCGCGAACTGGTCCGGCAAAGCCTGTCGGGGCTCGAGGTGGACATAAGAGAGGCGTGCGACGGCGCATCGGCCTTGGACGCGAGCGCCGAAGTGGGGTTCGACGTGATCCTCCTTGATCTGGCCATGCCCAATGGCGACGGCTTCGCCACGGCGCAGGCCCTGCGCGCGCGCCACACCGCCGGCCGCCGCCCAGCGATCCTGGCGGTTTCGGCCATAACCGTCTCAGACGATGTGATCGAGCAGCTGAGGCGGGCCGGCTTCGATGGCTTCGTGCCCAAACCCTTTGCGCCCAGCGATTTGGCCGACGTCGTCCGCAGATACTGCCGATGATCGCCTTCAGATTGTTTTCGGCTCGCCCAATACCACCCTGGCGACAAATCGCGTTAAACGAGTGTTATTGCACTGTATTGATTTCACATTGAAGTAACTACGTAGATATCCGTAAACTTAAGGGCTGGGCGTTATGGTCTGCCCATGCTCGTCAACAGTCGGTTCAACCAGCGAATTCAAGGATCAGGGTCCGCGCCGCGCTGCGCGCCGGCCACGCCCATGGTGCGTCGCTGGCGCGGCCGTCTGGAATGCGTGTTCCAGGCGCCCGAGCCGACCGACGCTTGCCTGGCTGCATTGTCCGCCCGCGCCGACGAGGCCCGGCAGCGCCATCGCCTTCAGTCCAAGGCGCTGGAAAGCCTGATCGGCGAGGGCGCGCTCGACATGGCCGAAGCCGCCCGCCAGTTGACCGCCGAGGGCGACCTGAATCTGCGCACCATGCTGGCGATCGCGGCCGAACAGGTGGCCCATGAGCATGGCGCGGCCCCGGGGCGCTGCGCGGTGTTCGGTCTGGGCAAATTCGGCGGAGCCGAGATGACCCTAGGCTCGGACCTGGACCTGCTGTTCGTCTACGATCCTTCAAACGACGATCTGGCGGTCAACGCGGCGGACTATTTTGGCCGGATGGCGCAGAAGCTCACCCAATTGCTGGTCGAGGCGCCGGACTGGCGCATGGCCTATGAGGTCGACTTCCGCTTACGGCCGCATGGCGAGGACGGTCCTTTGGCCACCTCGCTGTCGGGCCTGAAGCATTATCTGTCGACCGAGGCGTGGGTGTGGGAACTGCAGGCGCTGACGCGGCTTCGCGCCATCGCCGGCTGCGAGCGCCTCGCCCGCGAAACCGCCGAGGCCGCTCTGGACGCGATGCAGCGGCGTTGCCGCGCGATCGATCCGTGCGCCGAGGTCGGCGCCATGCGAGCCCTGCTCGAGATCGAGCGGCCGGCGCGTTGCGACTGGGACCTGAAACTTCGTCCGGGCGGCCTCGTGGATATCGAATTCATCGTCCAGGCGCTGCAACTGGTCAGCGCCAAGAACGGCCGACCGATGATGGTGGCCAACACCGGCCAGGCCCTGATCGAACTCGAACGGGCCGGCTATCTGAGCAAGGACAAGGCGCGCCGCCTGGTCGGCGCCTGGCGGCTGATTTCCAGTTTTCGCCAGTTGCAAAGCGCGATGGGCGTGTCGGATTTGAGCCGGCTCAAGGGCGCGGAAAAGGCGGCCCTGGAGGCCATGACCGGGCTCAGCCCCGGCATGGCGCGTACCCGTCTCCTTGCGGCTTGCGACCGCGTGCGAGGCCTATTCGAAGCGCTTGTCGGCCCCGTCGAAGTCGAACAGGCCGCCTAAATCCACTCAGTAGCAAAACGGCCCGGCTTGGCGCGCCGCGGTCTCCCGCTGGGCGCCCACGCCGAGCCGCTTCGGCTAGTGGTCGGGCCCTAGACGACAGAGCCGCCGCGCAAGGCGCGGGCGATGAAACTCACGACCAGCAGAACCAAGAACACCATGAAGAGGATTTTGGCGATCGAGGCCGCCAGCCCGGCCAGGGCGAAGAATCCGAAAAAGCCGGCGACTAAAGCCAAGATCAAAAACGTCAAAGCCCAACCAAGCATTGGTCTAACTCCAGCCAAGAAGATCGATGGACATATAACGTGCGTGGCTGTGCGCTGTTCCGCCCGCCGCCAAGCGAGGCGCGGTTGAAGGCCCGCCCCGGCCACGGTCTTCCGGATGGCTCTTGCGCGGCCGGGCCTGCCGGAGAACAATTGCAAGCTGTCGCCCTTGGGCGCGCTTCTCTCAGAGCCAATTCGGCCCAAGCGCGCTAAGAGGCCCGGACACCGCGATCAACGCCACGGAGACATCATGAAAGAAAAGCTTATCAGCCTCGCCGCCATGGCGCTGGTGGCCTGCGCCGGCTGGATGGCGCCGCAGTCCCTGCGCGCGGCCGACTCCACCGACAGTATTGTCGAGGGCTTCAAGATGGTCGAGGTGGCGTCGGTGGCTGACGCCATGGAGCAGCTTTACGGCCAGCGCAATTACATGTCCCATGCCATGCGGCCCCTGGCGACGGCCAAGTTCGCGGGCCGGGCGCTGACCGTACAGATGAAGCGCGAAGACCACCAGGAAGGCGCCAAGGCCTCGCAGGGCATGTTGGACGCGATCGACGCCGGCGCGCCCGGTTCGGTCTACGTCATGGTGCTGCCTGACGGCGACAACTTCGCCGGCATTGGCGGGCTGATGGCGACTGCGATGAAGTCGCGCGGGTTTGTCGGCGCGGTGGTCGACGGCGGGGTGCGCGACCTGCCGCAGATCGCGAAGATCCAATTCCCGGTGTTCAGCCGCACGATCGTGCCGTCGACCACCATCGGCCACTATCGCTTCGTCGGCGCCAACGTGCCGGTGGTGTGCGACGGCATCAAGGTCAACGCCAACGACATCATCGTCGCCGACATGGACGGCGTGGTGGTGGTGCCGCAGGAGAAGGCCGCCGAGGTGCTGAAGAAGGCGCAGGAGCTCGATTTCATCGAGCACAGCACCATCCCCTACATCGAGAAGTACCACTCGCTGAAGGAAGCGGTCGAAAAGTTCGGCCGTATCTAGGTCTATCGGCCGGCGCGGCGGCTCAGCGGAACAGGCTGAGACCGACCGCGTCGCCCAGGGCCCGGTAGCCCGCGTCGTCGCCGTGCAGATGATCCCCGGCGTCGAACGCGGGCAGCAGCCGGCCGGGATTGTCGGGGTCGCTCCACGCCCGGTCGAAGTCGATCACCCCGTCGAATGCCCCTGAGGCGCGGATCCAGGCGTTGATCGCCTGGCGGTCGATCTCGCCCTGCGCCGTGTATAGAAACGAGCCCTGATAAGGCGTCAGCGTCGCGCCGAAGACCTTGATCCCATGCGAGTGGGCGCGAACGATGATCTGCCGGTCGGCGGCCATCACGGCCAGCGCGGTGGGCGAGGGCGCAGGCGCCGGCTCTGGCGCGGCGTCCGCCGGCGGCTTAGGCTCGAAACCCAAGTCATTGATGCCCTCAAACAGGATCAGATAGGCCGCGCCCGGCGCCGCCAGCACGTCGCGGTCGAACCGGGCCAGGGCGCTGGGGCCGGTGTGCTCGGCCAGCACCTGGTTGCCGCCGATGCCCAGGTCGATCACGCCCAGCGCCGGTCGCCCCCCGCGCGTCGCCAGCCGTTCGGCGAGCCGGTCGGGCCAGCGCCGGTCGGCGTCCCGCGTGGAGCTGACGCCGTCGGTCAGGGAATCGCCCAAGGCGACGATGGTCTGGCCGCCCGCGCTTGCGCTCACGTCCACCCCGGTCAAGAACGGGCGCACGGTGAAGGTCGAGTCCGGCGTGAAGGCTTCCGCGCCGGTGAAGTCGCCGGGGGCTGACAGATAGCCCGTCGCCAGACCCGCGCCGTGACAGGTGCACGGCCCCGCCGCCGCGGGCAGAAATAGGCTTATGACCAGGCGCGCGAGCGGCAGGGCGGCCAAGTCCACCGGGTCGCTGATCAGAGGCGCGCCGGGCCCGATCACCGCCGACTCCGCGCCGGAAAAGGTCACCGTCCGGTCGGTCCCCGGCAAGACCGCGCCATCGGCGTCGGCCAGGGCGACATGCGCCGCGCCGACGGTCAGCGGCGAGGATCCGAATTCGTTGCTGAGCCGAAGTCGCACCTGCGATCCGCCGGCGCTGAGGCGCACCACCTGGCGAAGGGTTCGGCCGGCGAACGGCTCGCCGCGACCGACGGCGTAGGGCGCCGCCGCCCATGACCCGATCCAGCTTTTAGTCGTTTGCGCCTCGGCGAACCCCGCGCCGGCGAGGGCCGACAAAACGCCGATCATAAGGCATCGCAACATGGCGTACGCTCGAACGGGCAAAGGCCGGGGACCGCAGAACAAAGGTCCTGTAGATCTTTTCGTCCTAGCCGACCCAGCGGAACAGGGCGAGATGCGAAAGACGCGAAGCGGCAAAGCGCTGAGCCGGCGCCGGTTTCTGGGCCACGCGGCCGCCGGCTCCATGATTGCCTGTGAAGCTCCGCCGCCCGCCGCCGCCCGCGCCCTGCAAGCGCCGCCGCGCTTAAGGCCGTTCGACGACGACTGGCGGTTCTGGCGCGGCGACTTGGCCGGCGGCGAAGCGGCCGACCTGGATGACAGCGGCTGGCGGCGGCTCGACCTACCGCACGACTGGAGCATCGAGGACCTGCCCGGCAATCCGGCCCGCGCCGATGATTGGGCCCCGCCCGCAGCCCTCTGGAATCCGGTCGCGCGGCCCCTGCCGCCCGGCCAATGGTTGGCGCCGCAAGTCTTGGCCGAAGGGCCGCGCGGTCCGCCGCTCAAGGTCGGGCCGTTCGACGCCGCGGCCAGCGTCACCGGTTTCGACTCCGGCTGGACGGTCGGCGGGACCGGCTGGTACCGCAAGCATTTCGCCCTGCCGGATCTGGCCCCGAACAGTCAGGTCGAGTTGCGCTTCGACGGGGCCTTCATGCTGGCGGACGTGTGGCTTAACGGCGCGCCGCTCGCCTCCCATTTCAATGATTTCACGCCGTTCGTGGTCGACCTGACCGCGACGCTGCGCCCTGGCGACAACGTACTGGCGGTGCGGGTGCGCAATGAAGGCAAGACCGCGCGCTGGTATTGCGGCGCCGGCCTCTATCGCGGCGTGGGGCTGGCCGTGACCGGACCTGTGCGCCTGCCCAAGGACGGGGTGACGGTGATCGTGACCGAGATCGCGCCCGGCTTGGCCCGGCTGGAGGTGTCGGTCGAGGTCGAGAACCGCACGGCGGGCCAGCCGCCATGCCAGGTGCAGATCGCCGTTTCCGGCCCCGACGGCCGCGTGCTCGCCGGCGCCGGCCAGGCGGCGGTTCTGGAGCCCGACGCCGTGAGCGTGGCGCGCCTGACCCTGACCCTGCCCGATCCGATCCTGTGGTCGCCAGATCATCCCGCGCTGTACCGGCTGGAGGCGTGGGTCCAGGCCGAGGGCCAGCCGGAAGATCGCGACAGCGTGCGTTTCGGCGTGCGCGCCATCGCACTCGACGCTGAGGCGGGGCTAAGGATCAATGGCGAGCCGGTCAAGCTCAAGGGCGCGTGCCTGCACCACGACAACGGCCTGCTGGGCGCGGTGGCCATCGCGCGGGCCGAGCGGCGCAAGGTCGAATTGCTCAAGGCCAAGGGTTTCAACGCCGTCCGCTGTTCTCACAACGCCCATTCGCCGGCCCTGATGGACGCTTGCGACGAACTGGGCCTGCTGGTGATCGACGAGTTCTTCGACGCCTGGGAGACGCCCAAGCGCGCCGATGACTACGCCCGCTATTTCGCCGACCATTGGAAGGACGACCTGGCGGCGGGCGTGCGCCGCGACCGTAACCGTCCGTCGGTGATCCTATGGAGCCTCGGCAACGAGATTCCCGAATGCGCCACGCCGCGCGGGGTCGAGATCGCCGCCGCCCTGCGCGACGCCGTGCGGGCGCTCGATCCCAGCCGGCCGGTCACCGAGGCCCTGGCGCCTGGCGTCTTTGGCGCTCGCGCCGCCGCGGCGCGACAGGGGTTAGACGTGGCCGGCTACAACTACATGGCCTCGGTCTACGAGGCCGAGCGCGCGGCTGATCCCGGCCTGATCGTGGTGGGGACCGAGCAGTGCGCGCAGTTCATGCACGACGCATGGCGCAAGGTGCAGGCCTATCCGTGGGTGATCGGCGACTTCGCCTGGACCGGGATCGACTACATCGGCGAAGTCGGCTCGGGCTCCTCCCAATTGCGCGGGGCGGGCGATGTCCTGCCCCCGGAGCGCGCCCTGACCATCTTCCTATGGAACTATCCGGCCTTCGTGTCGGGCTGCGGCGACCTGGACCTGACCGGCCGGCCCAAACCCCAGTCCTTTTACCGCGACGTGTTGTGGGGGCGCAGCCCCCTGGAGTTGCTGGTGCAGCGGCCGCTCCCCGACGGCATGGTCGAGCAGGTCGGCAGTTGGGGCTGGCATGACGAGCTCAAGAGCTGGACCTGGCCGCAGGCCGAGGGCCAGACGCTGACCGTGCGGGCCTACAGCGGGGGCGACGAGGTGCGCCTGTCGCTCAATGGGCGCGAGATCGGCCGCCGCCCCCTGACGCCCGCCGACAAACTCAAGGCCGAGTTCGCCGTCCCCTATGCGCCGGGCGAACTGATCGCCGTGGCGTTCAGCCAGGGGCGCGAGATCGGGCGGCAGAGCTTGGCGACCGCCGGCCCTCCGGCGCGCGTGCGCCTGACGCAGGAGCCCGGCGCGGTGGGGCGCTCGCGCCAGGACCTTGCCTATGTCGTCGCCGAGGTGCTCGACGAGCGAGGGCGGCTGTGCCCCGACGCGATGGTTCCCTTGGCGTTCAAGGTCTCGGGCCCGGCCGAACTGGCGGCGGCGGGCTCGGCCAACCCTCGCGGGCTGGAGAGTTTCCGCGACCCGTTCTGCCGCACCTTCCATGGGGTCGCGCAAGCCATTGTCAGGCCGACGGGCCGCGCGGGGATGGTGAGCGTCGAGGTCGTGGCCACGCCCCTGCGCGGCGAGCGATTGCGCATCCGCCTCGATTGAGCCCCTCAGCTTTTGGCTTCGCGGTCGATCAGCGCGCGCTTGCGCTCCAGGCCCCAGGCGTAGCCCGACAAGGCGCCGTCGGCGCGCACCACGCGGTGACACGGAATGGCCAGGCCGATGGGATTGGCGCCGCACGCGCGCCCGACCGCGCGCACCGCTTGTGGCGCGCCGATGGCGCGGGCGATGTCGGCGTAGCTTGCGGTCGCGCCCGGCGGAATCCGGCGCAGCGCCTGCCAGACGCGCTGCTGGAAGGCCGTGCCGCGAATGTCGAGGGGCAGGTCGAGGTTTACGCCGGGTCGTTCGACGAAGCCCACCACCTGGGCCACCACGCGTTCATAGTCGGCGTCGGCGCCGACAAGTTCGGCCCTGGGGAAGCGGTCATGCAACTGGTCGATCAGCGCCTGCGGATCGTCGCCCAGGAAGATGGCCGCCACGCCGATCGGGCTGGAGGCGACCAGGATCGCGCCGAGCGAGGTTTGGCCCACGGCGAAGCGCAGGGTCTCGCCTGCGCCGCCGGCCCGGTAGCGCTTGGGTTTCATGCCCAGCATCGCGTCAGCCTTTTCATAGAAGCGCCCGCTGGAGCCGAAGCCGGCCTCGTGCAGCGCCTGGGTGACGGGCGCGCCCGCGGCGAGGGCGTCGCGCGCCCGGCCCGCGCGGCGGGCGTCGGCGTAGGCCTTGGGCGTCAGGCCGGTGGCCGCCTTGAACAGGCGGTGGAAATAAGGCCCGGTGAGGCCAACCGCGCCGGCCAGATCATCGAGCGAGGGCGGCTCCTCGCTGCGCTCGATCAGTCGGCACGCCTGGGCGACCAGGCTTGCCGTGTGAGCGTCCGCAGAGGCGTCCTCCGGGTGGCATCGCTTGCAGGGGCGAAAGCCGGTGGCGCGGGCGGCGGCGAGCGTGTCGTGCAGCCGCACGTTGGCCGGATTGGCGGTGCGTGAAGGGCATGATGGACGGCAGTAGATACCGGTGGTCGCCACGGAATACCAGAACTGGCCGTCGGCCGAACGGTCGCGCGCCACCACGCGCGCCCAGCGCGGGTCGTGGGCGGTCTGGCCCCGCCGATCCGTTCCGGTCTGGTCGGTGTGGGCGTGGGCGATTGCGCGCGTCATGGAAACCTCGGTGCGTCCAACCGGACCACCTTGCCCCGATATAGCGGCCCGGACGCTCCGGCTCTTGCGCTCAATTCCGATTTATCCGCCGGGAGTCCAGCCCGCCGCCGGCTTGCTCAGGCGGGCGACGCGCTGGGCCAGCAGCTTGTCGAATTCCGCCTGGCTCATCTTGAGCAGCTTGGGATGGGCGGCGACGTACTTGCGCAGGCCCTCGTACTTGTCCGGGCTCCAGCCGCCCTCGAAGGCGGCGCCGTTGGCCCCCGACTTGTTGAGCTCGAAGTTGTACGCGTCCTCAAGACCGGTAAATTCGGCGTTGCTGATGGCGTCCTCTGCCAGATAGGCCGGGATCACCAGCACCCCCTCGGGCTTGGCCAGCACCATGTCGCCCGGCAGCACCGTGGCGCGGCCGATGTGGATCGGGGCGTTGACGCTGACCAGCTGCATCTGGGCCCAGCTGCCGGGGTCCTCCTCACGGTAGAAGCCGTTGAAGTCGGGGATCTCGCGGTTCTCGGCCTGGTCGCGTATGGCCGCGTCGAATACGAAGCCGCCGCCCGGGCCTTCCTTGGCTGCGATGGCGTTGCCCAGGTTCGAGCCGATGATCGTGCCCTGGACGATCTTGCCGTAGCCGTCGACGATCCACAGGTCGCCCTTGTCCAGCATGGCGATCGGCCAGCCGTTGTTGGACAGATTGGCGCGGCCTTCCTTGACACCCTCGTCGTGCATCGCCTGGGCCATGTCCGGCCGCATCGGCAGGTACTGGGTGGTGACGGCGCGCCCGGCGAAGGGCTTGTCGATGTGCAGCGCCTTCCAGCCCTGCTCGTACTGGTTCACGAAGCCCTTGTCGCGCAGGTAGCCCCACAGGTCCTCAATCGAGATGTCGAGAGCGCGCTTCAACAGGTCGTCGGACAGTTTGGGCCGGCCGTCGGGGAAGCGCTCGCCGGTCCAGGCCTGGGTGTAGAACAGGATCTGGTCGCGGGTCTGGGTCACCTGGGCGGCCGCGGGACGGGCCGGCGCACCGGCCGCCAACGCCACCGCGCCAAGGGCGACGGCCACGGTCGCGACAAGGGGGCTTCTCATGGGCTGTTTCCTCCGCGCGTGGGACGAGGCTGATCGTTGGCGTCAGCCCGGCAGGCTTACCATCTGGCCTTGGAATTCCTAGAGGTTCAGCCGGCCTTGCGCGAGAGCTTGCGGGCTTTCTTGGCCGGCGCGACGGTCTTGGCCTTGCCCTCCAGGCTGGCGCGCAGCGCCGCCATCAGGTCGACCACATTGGTGTCTTCCGGCTCCGCCACGGCCTGGACCTTGTGGCCCTTCTTCTTGCGCTCGATCAGAGCCCGAAGCGCCTCTTCATAGCGGTCGACGAACTTGGCTGGGTCGAACGGGCCTTTGCGCTGGGCGATGATCTTTTCGGCGATGTCGATCATCTCCGGATCGGGCTCGACGGCGGCGATGCCGGCGAAGACGTCGGACGACTGGCGCACCTCGTCTTCCGTGCGCAGGGTGTAGGCCAGTATGCCCTTGCCCCGCGGCTCCAGCGCCAGGATGCGTTCGCGCACCCCGATCACCACGCGGCCGATGGCGATCTGGCCCGAGCGACGCATGGCCTCGCGCACCACAGCGAACGGCTCCTGGGCCATCTTGCCCTCGGGCGCGACGTAGTAGGGCGTGTCCCAGTACAGCCGGTCGATCTCATCGGCCGGCACAAAGCGGTCGATGTCGATGGTCTTGGTGCTTTCCAGCCGCACCGCGCGGATCTCGTCGTCGCTCAGCAGGATGTATTCGCCCTTGGCCACCTCGTAGCCCTTGACCAGCTTGGACCGCTCGACCGGGCCGGTGTCGGGGTCGATGGTCTGCATGCGGATGCGGTTGTGGGTGGCGGGATTGATCAGGTTGAAATGCACCTCGCCGCCCGCGTCGGTCGCTGCGTAGAGCGCCACGGGACAGGTGACGAGCGAAAGCTTGAGGTGGCCTTGCCAGGTGGAGTGTTGGGCCATGATCGGACATCCCAGGGCAGGACCCAGCCTGCGTTCAGCCGACTCAACGAGCGGTCCGCCGATTCGTTCGCTCTCCGGCGTCTCGCCCGTGGATCGACCGTGGGCTAGGCTCGTTGAACAGGCGAGGCGCGCAGCAGCCCGGATCGGTCATGGCCACCACCAAACTCGTCGACTACGCCAAGAAGCGCGATTTCAGCCAGACGCCCGAGCCCTCCGGCCAGGCGGCCGTGGCGCCGTCGCAGGCCTTGCGCTTCGTGATCCAGAAGCACGCCGCCAGCCATCTGCACTTCGACCTGCGCCTGGAATACGACGGCGTTTTCCGCTCATGGGCCGTGCCCAAAGGCCCCTCGCTCGATCCGCACGACCGGCGCCTGGCTGTGCAGGTCGAGGACCATCCGCTGGCCTATGGCGACTTCGAGGGCACAATCCCCAAGGGCCAGTACGGCGGCGGCACGGTGATGCTTTGGGACCGGGGCTATTGGGCGCCGGAAGCGGGCTTTGAGGACATCGGCAGGGCGCTGGACAAGGGCGAGTTGAAGTTCGTGATGGAAGGCCAGCGCATGCACGGCTCGTGGGTGCTGGTGCGCACGCGCTTCGAGGGCAACGGCAAGCCCAACTGGATGCTGATCAAGCACCGCGACGTCGCCGCCGTGGCTGGCGACGAGGGGCCGACGGGCCAGGACCGGTCGGTCGCCTCGGGCCGGACCATGGCCGAGATCGAGGCGGGCACGGGCAAGGCCGCTAGCCCGTTCATGACCGACGCCGGCGCCAAGCCCGGCGCGGTGTGGCGCACCGACCAGGCGCATCCTCGCAAGGCGGCGGCGCAATCAGAGCCCAAGACCAAGACAAAGACCAAGGCCAAGCCAGGCCGCGCGGCCAGCGCCATGCCGGACTTCATCGAGCCCGAACTGGCCAAGGCGGTGGAGGGGCCGCCGGCCGGCGCCGGGTGGGCGCACGAGATCAAGTTCGACGGCTATCGCGTGCAGCTGCGGGTGCAGGGGGGCAAGGCCGTGCTTAAGACGCGCAAGGGGCTGGACTGGTCGCGGCGCTTCCCCGAGATCGTGGCGGCCGGCGCGGGCCTGCCGGACGGCATCCTCGACGGCGAGGTCGTGGCGCTGGACCAGACCGGGGCGCCGGACTTCGCCGCCCTGCAGGTCGCTCTGGCGGACGGCCCAACCGCCAACCTCGTGCTGTTCGTGTTCGACCAGTTGTTCGATCAAGGCGAGGATCTGCGCGACCTGCCTCTGTCCGAGCGCAAGGAGCGCCTGCGCGCCACGCTCGAGCACGCCCCGGTCAATATCCGCTTCGTCGATCATTTCATCACCGCCGGCGACGCGGTGCTGCAGTCGGCCTGCCGCATGCACCTGGAGGGCGTGGTGTCCAAGCGGCTGGACGCGCCCTATCGCTCGGGCCGCAACGGCGACTGGGTCAAGTCCAAGTGCCGGGCGGGCCACGAGGTGGTGATCGGCGGCTACGCCACCACAAAGGGGGCCTTCCGCTCGCTGATCGTGGGCGTAAACCGCGACGGGCGCCTGATCCATGCCGGCCGGGTCGGCACCGGCTTCGGGCGCGACAAGGTCGCGCGTCTGCTGCCCAAACTCAGAGCCATCAAGACCGAACAGTGCCCGTTCTTCGGCAAACTTCCGCCGCGACAGGGCGGCGAGGCCCACTGGGTGCGGCCCGAACTGGTGGCCGAGATCGAGCACGAGGGCTTCACCGCCGATGGCATGGTGCGCCAGGGCGCGTTCAAGGCCCTGCGCGAGGACAAGCCGGCCAAGGACGTGGAGGCCGAGACGCCCGCGCCGGTCACCACCGAATTGAAGGAACCCCAGCCCGCCGCCATGGCGCCGGCGCGCGCTTCGTCGGCCCGGGCAGTGGTGATGGACGTCAGTCTGTCGCATCCGGACAAGGCGCTATGGCCCGACGGCGGCGACGGGGCCCCGGTGACCAAGCTGGACCTGGCGCGCTATTTCGAGGCCGTGGGCGAGTGGATGCTGCCTCATGTGCGCGGGCGGCCCTGTTCGATGGTGCGCTTTCCCGATGGGATCGAGGCCGAGGAGCGCTTCTTCCAGCGCCATGTGGGCAAGGGCCAGTCGAGCCTGATCACCGCGGTGACCGTCAGCGGCGAGCGCCAGCCCTATCTGCAGTTCGACCGGGTCGAGGCCCTGGTGGCCGCCGCTCAGGTCGGGGCGTTGGAGCTGCATCCATGGAACTGCCGCCCGTTCGCGCCTGACGAGCCGGGACGATTGGTATTCGACCTCGATCCAGCCCCGGACGTGCCGTTCGAGGCGGTGATCGAGGGCGCGCGCGAGGTGCGCGACCGCCTGCAGGACCTGGGGCTGGTGGCGTTCTGCAAGACCACCGGCGGCAAGGGACTGCACGTGGTCACGCCGATCCAGGCCAAGGGGCTGGACTGGCCTGCGGCCAAGGCCTTCGCCAAGGGCGTGTGCCAGGCAGTGACCGACGACGCCCCGGACCGTTATCTGGTGCGCATGGCCAAGAACGAGCGCGCCGGCCGAATCTTCCTCGACTATCTGCGCAACGACCGCATGTCGACGGCGGTCGCGCCCCTGTCGCCGCGCGGCCGGCCCGGCGCGACGGTGTCGATGCCCCTGCCGTGGACCGCCGTGCGCAAGGGCCTCGAGCCCGCCAAGTTCACCGTGCGCACGGCGCCCGACCTGATCGCCCGATCCGCGGCCTGGGAGGACTATGGCGAAGGTGAGCGGCCGCTGGCGCCCGCGATCGAGCGGTTGGCGCGGCGCCGATAGCCGTCATGCGAAAACGCCGGACGCCATGACGGCGCCCGGCGCTGAACAGGTCGAGCCGAAGGCCCGCCGCGCGTCGCTAAATTCGTCCCATCAACAGCAGGACGACCACGACGACGAGCACCAGACCCAGGCCGCCGCTGGGGAAATAACCCCACGACCGGCTGTAACCCCAAGACGGCAGGGCGCCGATCAAGAGTAGAACAAGAACAACGAGCAGAATGGTCCCAAGCATGGCGTTTCTCCATTGTCTGATGTCTCAACGGATTTCAGCTAAGCATGTTCCATTAGCGGGCCGCGGAGATCGACATCGCCCTCCGATCACCTTGAGGCGGAGTTAGAGGGCGCTGTAGGTCAGGCCATAATGGCCGTACACGCTTTGCGCATAGGCGTGGTCGAAGTCGGGCGCGGCGGCGGGCTCAAAGTGCGGCGCGGACTTGATCGTCTCGCGATCGATGTTGACCACATAGCCTTCCAGCCGGGTGTCGTAGATCAGCGATTCCCACGGCAGGGGATAATGGTCCGCGCCCAGGCCCAGGACGCCGCCGAAGGTCAGCACCGCATACTCGACGTGGCCTGAGCGCTTGTTGACCATCAGGCTGCTGATGCTGCCCAGGCGCTCGCCCTCGCCATTGTAGACCGGCGTGCCTTCGACCTTGTCGGACGAGATCAGCGAAGCGGTTTCGGTGTGCGCGATGTCTTGATCGGCCATGGGAGTCCTCCATTTGGCTGGGCGCGCGTGGGCGCGTCGCGACTGGCCAAACAACGCGCTGGGCGACGGAAAGACCGCTGAGGACGCGATCAAATCTCCTTTGGCGCGCTCCGGTCCGGCTCAGGTCGCGGCGGCCGGCTCGCCCAGCGGAAGGTCCTTGCTGCCCGTTTCGGCCGCGCCGTCGGTGCGCTTGAGGCGGGTGAACACCACGGCCGAGAGCACGGTGAACAGGCCGAGCGCCAGGAACGCCCGGTGCAGGCCGTGGATCATCTGAGACGGATCGGCGCGCGCGGCGGCGGGAATGAAGAACACCGTCACCAGGCCCGCGGCGGCGACGCCGAAGCTGATCGACAGCTGCTGGAAGGTGCTGGCGACGGAACTGGCGCTGCTGGTGAATTTGTTGGGGATGTCGGCGTAAACCAGGGTGTTCATGCTGGTGTACTGGGTGGAGGTCAGGCCGCCATAGCAGAAGGCCTGCAGCAGGATCAGCCACAACGGCGTGCCGGGGCTGACGGTCGCGAACAGCATCAGCATCACGCCGAGCAGGACCGTGTTGGCGATCAGCACGGTGCGGTAGCCGAACTGCCGCAACAGCTTGGCGATGACCACCTTGACGCACATCGCCGCCATCGCCTGGGGGATCATCAACAGGCCCGACTGCACCGGGCTCATCCCCAGTCCGATCTGGTACAGCAGGGGCAGCAGGAACGGCGCGCCGCCAATGCCCAGCCGGGTGAAGAAGCTTCCGCTAACCGCCGAGGCGAAGGTGCGCGTCTTGAACAGGCTGAGCCGCAGCAAGGGCGCGCGCTTGCCCCGGGCGTGCAGGCCGTAGCCGAACAGCAGCAGCGCCGACAGGGCCAGCAGGCCGAGGATCTCGGGCGCACCCAGGGAATGGTCGCCGAACACCTCCAGCACATAGGACAACAGCGCGATGCCCGAGCCGAACAGGATCATGCCGATGCCGTCGAGCGGCGGAGTCTTGGCCTGCCGGTAGTCGGGCAGGTGCGTGTAGACCATCAACAGGCCCAGGATCCCGATGGGAATGTTGACGAAGAAGATCAGCCGCCAGTGCAGGTAGCGCACGATCAGGCCGCCCACGAGCGGGCCCAGCATGGGGCCGATCAGGCTGGGGATGGCGACGAAGCTCATCGCCCGGATCAACTCGGACTTGTCGAAGCTCTTGACCAGGGTCAGGCGCCCGACCGGCACCATCATCGCCCCGCCACAGCCCTGCAGGATGCGGCAGGCGACCAGGGCGTGGATGTTGGTGGTCAGGCCGCACAGCAGCGAGCCTAGGGTGAACAGGCCGATAGCCGAGGAGAACACCCGGCGGGTGCCGAACCGGTCGGCCATCCAGCCGCTGAGCGGAATGAATACGGCTAGGCTCAGGGCGTAGCTGGCCAGCACCGACTTCATGCTCAGGGTGGTCACGTTCAGCGCCTGGGCCACCACCGGCACGGCGGTGTTGAGCACCGTGGTGTCGATCGCTTCCATGAAGAAGGCCACGGCCACCAGCCACGGCAGGACCTGCTTGGCGGCGGCGGTCAGCGTGGAAGCGGGGGGCTTGGGCGGCGAGGACAAGGCGGGAACCTCCGAAGGCTCGTCTAGCTTATGGCGTTGCGTCCTGTCCTCACCTTCTGGCGGGCGCGTCCGCCGAAAAGGTGGTTTGATCGAGCCTCTTCAGCGCCCGCCAAGGAGCCCGCCCATGAGCCGCACCGTCGCCGATGTCATGGTCGAAACGCTGGCGCAGGCGGGGGCCCGGCGCTGCTACGGCGTGCCGGGCGACACGCTGAACTATGTCACCGACGCCATCCGCCGCAGCGACATCCGCTGGGTGCATGTGCGCCACGAGGAGGCCGGGGCCATGGCCGCCGGGGCCGACGCCCTCTTGACCGGCGAGCTGGCCCTGTGCGCCGGCTCGTGCGGGCCGGGCAGCCTGCATTTCATCAACGGCCTTTACGAAAGCCACCGCAACCGGGCGCCGGTGGTGCTGATCGCCAGCCAGATCGTGCGCGACGAGTTGGGCTTCGATTTCCCGCAGGAGGTCGATTTCAAGTCGGTCTATTCGGCCGGCACGGTGTTCTGCGAGGAGGTTCGCACCCCGACCCAGGCGCGGCGCATGACCGCCATGGCGGCGCAGGCGGCGCTTTCCAAGCGGGGCGCGGCGGTGCTGATCGTGCCGGTCGACGTGTCCAAGGCCCCCGCGCCGGACGAGCCCGCCTTCGCCGTTCACCGCGCCCAGCCGGTGGTGCGGCCGAGCGACGCCGAACTGGCGCGCATCGCCGAAGCGATCAACGGCGGCAAGCGCGTGGCCATCTATGGCGGCGCCGGCTGCCAGCACGGCCGCCAGCAGGTGCTGGAGCTGGCGGAAAAGCTGTGCGCCCCCATCGCCCGCACCTCCAAGGCCAAGGATTTCCTGGAATACGACAACCCGTTCGACGTGGGCATGACCGGGGTGTTCGGCTCGGACGGCGGCTATCACGCCCTGATGAGCTGCGACGTGCTGCTGCTGCTTGGCTGCGACTTCGCCTGGCGCCAGTTCTATCCGAGCAAGGCGACCATCATCCAGATCGACCTGGAGGGCGCGCACCTGGGCCGCCGCCATCCGGTGGACATCGCCGCGGTGGGCGACATCGGCGCGACGCTGGAGGCCCTGACGCCCCTGGTCCACGCGCGCGCCGACCGCGCCTTCCTCGACGACTGCCTCAAGCACGAGCGCAAGGCCGAGGACGCTCAGGATAAACGCGCGGTGGCCGGCAAGAGCGGGGTGGTTCACCCGCAGTACCTGACCGAGCTGATCTCCAAGCACGCCCAGCCCGACGCGGTGGTCACCGCCGACGGCGGCTCGCCCATGGTATGGTGCCTGCGCCACATCGCCTCGACCGGTCTGAACCGCACGATTGTCAGCCTCAGCCACGGCACCATGGCCAACGCCATGCCCCAGGCCCTGGGCGCCCAGGCGGCCTATCCGGACCGGCAGGTGATCTCCATGTCGGGCGACGGGGGCTTGGCCATGCTGATGGGCGACCTCTTGACCACGGTGCAGGAAAGCCTGCCGATCAAAATCGTGGTGTTCAACAACGGCTCGCTCGGCTTCGTCGAGCTGGAGCAGAAGGTCGAGGGCCTGCTCGACTCCTACACCAACCTGACCAACCCCGACTTCAGCCGCGTGGCCCAGGCCATCGGCCTGTGGGGCCGCCGCGTTGATAAGCCCGACGAGCTTGAGGCCGCCGTCCGCGACTGGCTGGCCCAGCCGGGCCCGGCCCTGCTCGACGTGGCCACCGACCGCTACGAGCTGGTCATGCCGCCCAAGGTCGAGGCCGGCCAGGTGTTCGGCATGGCGCTCTATTCGGCCAAGGGCGTGCTCTCAGGCCGCGGCGGCGAGGTGGCGGAGCTGCTCAAGGGGGCGGTGAAGCCGTAGAAGGCGCGAAAGGATTGTCCGGGCGCTTGGACCGGCAGTTGCTGGCTTGCGACCCTGAGATGACCTTCGCCTCGTCACCCCTTCAATGGGTGATACTGGAACATCCAGGTCTCCGTCGCGACCTTGCCGGCCACGGTCAGTTGCAGCCTGAGCTCCACCGGATCGTCGCCCGCCGCGTCGGCCAGGTCGAACTGGGCGCGCCAGTGGCCGGGCACGCCGTCGGGGACGGCCTCGACCAGCCTGTAGTCGGTGAAGCGCCCGCGCGAGGTCTGCAGCGCCATCTCAGGCTTGACCCCGAAGGGCAGGGTGGCGAGCGGGCCGCCCAGGAATTCGACCATGAACTTGGTCTGGCCGGGTGGGCGGGGCTGGCCGGGCTGGCCGCCGCGGCCCAGGCGGGTGGCCACGCAGCGCGCCAGGTCGGTGGGGAAGGGCTCGTCGGCCAGCCAATAGAGGCGGAAGCTGAGATCGAACTCGGCGCCCGGAGCGGGTTGGGTCTGCGGAACCCAGCAGGCCACGATGTTGTCGTGGATCTCGTCGTCGGTCGGCAGCTCGATCAACTGCACCGCGCCCTTGCCCCAGGCGCCCTTGGGCTCGACCCACAGGCTGGGCCGGCGGTCGTAATAGACCCCGTCCAGATAGTGGTCGAAATTGCGATCGCGCTGGAGCAGGCCGAAGCCCTTGGGGTTGTCGTCGGCGAAGGCCGAGGCGGCGTTGCGCGGCGGGTCGTTCAGCGGCCGCCACAAATGCTCGCCCCAGCCGGTCCACATGGCCAGGCCGTCGGAATCGTGCACCTCGGGCCGCCAGTCGATGGCGGTCGGCTTGGCCGTCTCGGAGAACCAGTACATCGAGGTCAGGGGCGCCAGGCCCAGGCGCGCAACCGGGCGGCGCAGGATCAGCATCTGGTCGACGTCCATCACCACGCCCGCGCCGCGCGTCATGGCGAAGCGGCACGCGCCCGTGACCGAGGGGCCTTCGAGCAGGGCGCTGACCACCAGGGTGTCCGATCCGGGCTGCGGCCGCTCGATGTACATGCGGGTGAAGGCGGGGAACTCCTCGTCCTTGCCGGCGACGGCGGTGTCGAGCGCGATGGCGCGGGCGGACAGGCCGTATTGATAGAGCTGGCCGATGGCCCGGAAATAGCTGGCGCCGAGGAAGGCCGCCCAGTCATTCTTGCGCCAGTCGAGCTTGCCGTCCGACGGCTCCTGCACGCGCAGGCCGGCGAAGCCCGCGCCCTGGGGCAGGCGTCGGGCGGGCGAGTCGGGCGGCAGGTGGAAGTCGTCCTGGCTATAGACCACCTCGCGCGCCTGGCCCCGCTCGACCGCGAACATCTGCACCGGGCTTTGGAAATAGAGGCCCAGGTGGAAGAAGGTGACGGGGAAGCGGCTGTCCTTGAACAGGGCCTTGTCGGTGTCGAAGGCGATCTTGCCCCAGGCTTCGTAGTCGATCCGCTTGAGCACATCCGGCGCCGGGGCGAGTGGGGCCGTATAGGGCTTGGCCGCCGCCGCGCGTGCGATCGCCTTGAGCCGTTCGAAGTCGAAGGCGAAAGGCGCGCCCAGCTTCAGGCCCGGCCCGGCCGCCAGGGCGCAGCGGGGCTCGGCGGCTGAAAACAGCGCCGCCAGGCCCGATAGCCCGGCCAGCAGGGAACGGCGTTCGATCGGGGCGGTCATGTATCCTCTTGGGGCCGGGCGCGATACCTTAGCGCTAGAAATCGGCTTTACCCGCACTCGGGTTCCGTGACGGGTTTAGCGCGGCGCTCAGGCGAGACCGGGGCGCCCGACCACGCTGATCACGACGATCAGGATCGACAGGGCGGCCAGGTGCGCGCCGAGGTCGATCAAGGTCACGTCGAAGGGGTGGAAGAACTGCAGGATGAAGGCGGCGAGGGCGGCCACGCCGGTCGCGCCGACGGCGGCCACCAGGCGCGGCTGCAGCGGCCGGGCGCGGCGCAAGCTGAACAGCAAGGCGCCGCCCAGCACCGCGCCCACGCCCAACAGGAACACCATGCAATGGCTGCTCGCGCCCAGCCGCCAGCCATGGGCGGTCTGTTCGGTCCAATATTTCCAGCAGCCCAGACCGCTGGCGCTCAGCCACAGGGCCGCGAACGGCGCGGGCAGCAGGGCCCAGGCGCGCGGGCGGTCGGGCACAGACAAATGGAAGGCGGCCACCACGCCCGCCACCCCCGTGGCGAGGGTGGAGACCAGCTCGACCGCCAGGCGCGGGTCGGACGCCCGTTCGGCGAACAGCGACAGATTCGACAGCTTCAGAATCAGGGCGGCGCAGATCAGGGCGACCGTCCCTAGCCACAGCAAGGCGCGCGTCATCGGCGGGGCCAGGCGGCGCACAGGCTCGGCCGCGGCGGCCAGATCGGCGATCAGGTCCTCGGTGTTGCGGCTCACTCCGGCGCCCTCGCCTTCAGGCGCAGGGCCTTGATCGCCCGGTGAACGCTCACCTTGAGCGCCCCGACCGACTGTCCCGACACGGCCGAAGCCTCCAGCAGCGACATCTCCTTGACCTTCACGAGTTCCAGCGCCTCGCGCTGGGCCTGGGGCAGGGCGGCGACCAGGGCCGCCAGGGCCTGGGCGGCGTCCTGCGCCTGCACATCCTTGTTCGCCGCAGGGTCGGCAAAAGTTTCATACGCATGCTCGTCGCTTGTTTCGCGCGCGCGCAGCCGTCCGTGCCGGCGCAGGGAGTCGATCGCGCGCCGGTCGCAGATGGCCGCCAGCCAGGGGCTGAACGGGCGGGCGGGCTCATAGGTGTGGCGCACGCGGTGCAGGGTCAGCAGCACGTCCTGCACGATGTCCTCGCACCGGTCCGGGTCGCGGCACCGACGGCGCGCCAGCACGCGCAGGAAAGGCAGGATGTTGCGCAGCAGCCGCGCATAGGCGGCGTTGTCGCCGTCCTGGGCCGCCGCCATCCACAACGCCCACTGGCGGTCCTGCTCGAGGCCCGTCATGCGGCCCTGGTCTCCCCCGGCGAAAAATCTTTCCAAGCATCGTGTAACCTTGGCCGGGGCGCAACGAACAACTGGATGCGGGGCGATGAGGCCTCGCTTGAAACCCCACTGTTCGGAGACGTCCCATGAGCCCCATCAAGATCGCCGCCGGCGCCGCCCTCAGCGCCCTGGCCCTGTCCGCTGTCGCCGCCCACGCCCAACCCGTCGCCCAGCCGGGCGGATACGAGAAGTGCTACGGCATCGCCAAGGCCGCCAAGAACGACTGCGCCGCCGGCGCGCACTCCTGCGCCGGTCAGGCGACCATGAACATGGACAAGTCCTCGTTCGTGTTCCTGCCCAAGGGCGCCTGCGAGAAGATCGCCGGCGGCTCGCTGATGGCGGGCAAGTAGGCCCAGCGTCCAGGCTTGAAGGACCGGCGTCATGACCGCGCACATCCCCCTGCACACGCTTGACGCCGCGTCCTCCCGGCCGATCCCCGCCCTGGCCGGGATCGGCCTGCGCCTGCCCCATCATCGCTTCGTCCGCGAACACCGGCCGGACGTCGCGTGGCTGGAGGTGCATCCCGAGAACTATATGACGCCGGGTCTGGCCGACGAACTGGCCGCTTTCGCCGATCGCTATCCCCTTTCGCTGCACGCGGTGGGCATGTCGCTCGGCTCGGCCCACGGCCTGGACGCCGCGCACCTGGACCGCCTACGCGCCCTTGAGCGGCGCATCCGGCCGGGGCTCATGTCCGACCACCTCTCCTGGAGCGTGGCGAGCGCCGGGGGCGCGGCTCTGGCCCTGCCCGACCTTCTGCCCTTGCCCTACACCGAAGAGGCGCTGGCGGTGGTCATCGCCAACCTCGACCGCGCTCAGCATCGGCTAGGCCGGACGATCCTGGTGGAAAATCCCTCGACCTACCTTCAGTTCGCGGCCTCGACTGTGAGCGAGGCCGAGTTCATGGGCGAGATGGCGCGCGCGACCGGCTGCGGCGTGCTGCTGGACATCAACAACCTCTACGTCAGCGCCATGAACCAGGGTGAGGACCCGTTCGCGGCCCTGGCCGGCTATCTGGCGCACATTCCGGCCCACGCGATCGGCGAGATTCATCTGGCGGGCCACGCCGTGCGAGCCCTGCCGGGCGGCCGACAGGCGCGCATCGACGATCACGGATCGCCCGTCTGCGCCGAGGTGTGGGCGCTTTACGCCGCCGCCCTGGATGGGCTGGGGCCGCGTCCGACCCTGATCGAGTGGGACACCGCCATTCCAGCGTTCGGCGCGCTCCAGGCCGAAGCCGCCATCGCCCAGGGGGTGATGGATACGATGCGGGAGGCGATCCATGGCTGACCTCGCATCCTTGCAAAACCGCATGGCCCAGGGGCTGCTGGCCGGCCGCTACGACGCGCTTGTCGGCGCAATCGTGGCCGGGCCGATTGGCGCCGACGAGGCGCTGGACATCCATCGCGCAACGTCGCTCGGCGGGCTGGTCAAGGCGCTGCGGCTGTCCTTCCCCACGGTCGAGGCGCTCGTCGGCGAGGCCTTCTTCGAACAGGCCGCCCTGGCGTTCGTGACGGCGCAGCCGCCGTCCAGTCCCTGGCTGACCGGCTATGGCGCGGGCTTCGCCGAATTCCTGCGTGGGCATGGGGGCGCGCAGGCCCTGGCCTATTTGCCGGACGTGGCGCGCTTTGACTGGGCGGTCGAGGCCGTGGCCGCCGACGCGCTGGGCGAAGACGGGCTGCGGCTCGATCTCGGCGACGCGGTGCTGACCCTCGACGCTTCCCTTCGGATGCTCGCTTTTGAGCATCCCGCCCTCGACATCCGCGATGCGGTAGAGGCCGGCGATGAGGCCCTGGCCGCGTTGGACCCGGCCCCCCGACGCCAGGCCGCCGCTCTTTGGCGCGCCTCCGAGGGCGCTGGCGTGCGTTCACTCGCCCCGCTCAGCGCCGCCTTCCTGTCGGCAATCCTGTCCGGCGGCGACGTCGAGGCGGTCGTTTCAGCGGGCGCCGACCTGACCGTCCTGCAAACCGATGTGTTCCGCGCACCGTTCGCGCGCCTGACCCTCAAAGCCTGACACCCACAGCCAACCTCAAGGAGCCGGCCATGATCCCGTTCGCCAAACCTATCCGCGCCGCGTTCGCTGCGCTTGACGCCACGCCCTATGACGTGATCGCGGTGATCGCGCGCGCGGCGACCTTCAGCGTGTTCATCCGCTCGGGCACGGAAAAGCTGTCGGATTGGAGCGCGACCCTGATGCTGTTCCAGTACGAATACCACACGCCCGTGCTGCCCCCGGTGCTGGCCGCCTATATGGCGACCACGCTGGAGATCGGCTGTTCCAGCCTGATCCTGCTGGGTCTGTTCACTCGAGGCGCTGCGCTGCTGCTACTGGGCATGACCGCGACGATCCAGCTGTTCATTTATCCCGACGCGTGGCCGACCCACATTCAGTGGTTGGCCTTCATGATCGTGCTGGTCCTTCGTGGACCGGGTCGATTGTCGCTCGACGCCCTGGTGGGGCCGCGGCTGCTGGGCCCAGCCGCGCCGGTCGCACCGGTGGGGATGGCCCAAGCCGTGGGCCCGACGCATTGAGGCTTGCCGCGGCCCACAACCGATGGCTTCATCCGACGGGCAACGAACTGAAAAACGATTGCATTAAAACGTCGAATAAAGGCTAAGGCTGGCGTGCGCGGATCGATTGCGCCAGCCCTGCTGGACCAAAGTCTCGGCTTGACCGCGCAAGCCTTATCGATGCGCGTCGAACAAACAGAAGGCCCAGGAAACACATGAACAGATTTGGAAAAGCGAGCGTGATCGCCCTCGGCGTGCTGGCGCTCGGAACGGCCGTCGCATCGGCCCAGTCCGCAGCCGACGCGGTCAGCGCTCGGCAGGCCGCGATGAAGACCTTCGGTCCGGACTCCAAGGCGATCGGCGACTACGCCAAGGGCATGGGCGACAAGGCCGCGGCCGCGAAGGCCGCCAGCGATATGGCCGCCACCGCCGCCAAGCTCGAAACCCTTTGGCCGGCGGGAACGAGCTCGACCGACATGCCCGGCGTGAGCCACGCCAAGGCGGCGATCTGGACCGACCACGACGCGTTCGTGGCCAAGTTCGCCGCTATGGCCGATAGCGCCAACAAGCTGTCGGGCGTCATCGCCAGCGGCGCGCCCGCCGACGTTCAGGCGGCCTTCGGCGACTTCGGCAAGACCAATTGCGGCGCTTGCCATTCGATGTATCGCGAAGCGCCGCCGCCCAAGCCACAAGGCTGAGGCGCGCCAAGACCCGACCCGCCGCGGCGCGCCCGCGGCGGGCGCGGTCAGAGCGCCGACGGCGGACCGCCGCGAGGGTGGCGCCCAGGCGTGGGTTGATTGCGAAGCGATCGGCGGCGGCGAACGCCTGCGGCCCGGCGAACCCCGCAATATCGGTCAGGAACACGCTTTCCGCCCTTCGGCGCCTGGCCGTCCGCGCGCGACGGGCCACGCCCACCTGCGCCGACGGCGGTCTTGGTCGATCTATTGACGCATTTTCCCGCTTGCTTGGCTGCGCAAGGCGACATCGGGAGGTTCGATCCGGCCATGGGCCCTGCGCCAAGGAACAACCTTCACATCAGACGCTTATCTAACCGGCCTTGGGGGCGGCGCCGCGATCGCTCGCCATCGCAGACCCTATCGCCGCGTCCGCCCACACCAACGCCAGGAAAACCTCCATGCGGCTGCCCCTGATCGCCCCCGCCGACCTGACGGCCGAGCAAAAGCCGCTCTACGAGGACATGAATAAGGGCATTTCCAGCAATTTCAACGCGTTCAAGGCGGTGCGCGAGGACGGCGCCCTGATGGGTCCTTGGAATCCCTGGCTGCACGAGCCGGCCATCGGCAAGGCGATCTGGGATCTGACCCTGGCCATGACCGCCGGGGCAAGCCTGGACGACGATGTCCGGCAGATCGTGATCCTGGTGGTGGGGGCCCGGTTTGACGCGGCCTATGAAATCTATGCTCACATTGCGGTGGCCGAGCGCGAGGGGATGAAGCGCGAGCGCCTGGCCAGCCTGGTAGGCGACATCAAGCCGTCCGACCTGAGCGCGGAGGAGAGCGTGGCCTACGATGTGGCCTACAAGCTGGTGCGTGGCGGGACCCTGCCCGAGCCGCTCTACCGCCTGGCGGTGGACACGTTCGGCCAGCACGGCGCCAACGAGATGTTTTATCTGGTGGGGCTGTACAGCCTCGTCTCAACCACCCTCAATGCCTACAACGTGCCGGTTCCAGACCATGAGTAGCTCCATGACCGATCTGGGCAAGCAGGACCGCGCCCCGGCGCAGGCGGCACAGGAGTCGGGCACGGCGTTCGAGAGCGTGGCCCTGGTGCTGCAGGGCGGCGGCGCGCTCGGCGCCTATCAGGGCGGGGTCTATCAGGCCCTGGACGAGCACGGAATCCGGCCCACCTGGGTGGCGGGAATCTCGATCGGCGCGATCAATACCGCCATCATCGCCGGCAATGCGCCCGAACGGCGTGTGGAAAAGCTGCGTTCGTTCTGGGAGACCGTCAGCGCGGGGACGGCAACGCCGGCATGGGTCGGCGGCCTGTGGCCCAGCATGTACGCCAACTATATCCGAGGATTGGCCAACCAGGTTGCGGCGGAGGGCGCCCTGTTCAACGGGGTGCCCGAGTTCTTCGTCCCGCGCTTCCCGCCCGCGCCCCTGCAACCCAAGGGCACCCCGGGCGCGATCAGCTGGTACGACACCGCGCCCTTGCGCTCGACCCTTGAACGCCTGGCGGACTTCGACCGGATCAACGCCCGCGAGATTCGCGTCAGCGTCGGCGCCGTCAATGTGCGCACTGGCAACTTTGTCTATTTCGACAACGCGCGGGAGACGATCGGCCCGGAGCACATCATGGCCAGCGGAGCCTTGCCGCCAGCATTTCCGCCTGTCGAAATCGGCGGCGAGTACTACTGGGACGGCGGCCTGGTCTCCAATACCCCGCTAGACTGGGTGTTGTCGGCGCCGAGCGAACTGGACTCGCTGATCCTGCAGGTCGATCTGTGGAGCGCCGTGGGCAATCTGCCGGAGGATCTGGCCACGGTCGGGGTGCGCATGAAGGACATTCAGTTCTCCAGCCGCACCCGGGCCGAGACCGACAAGTTCCGCAAGGCCCAACAGATGCGCGCCGCCCTAAACGATCTGCTGGTGCAGCTGCCGCCCGAGCTGGCCCAGTCCGAGTCTGCCAAGCTGCTGGCCCATGAAACCAGCTCGGCGGTGTTCAACATCGTGCAGCTGATCTACCGCTCGCCGATCTACGAAGGTCAGTCCAAGGATTATGAGTTCTCGCGCCAGACTATGGAGGATCACTGGCGCGCGGGCTACGACGACGCGCGCCTGACCCTGGCTCATCCGGAGGTGTTGAGGCTGCCCAAGAAGCCTTCTACCGTGCAGGTATTCGACTGCCTGCGCCCCGGCGGCGACAAAGGCCAACATACGGTGGTCAAGAAGGCAGAGCCGCGGAAGGGCCGCTCCGTCACGCTTTAATGAGAGGTCATGTCTTGCGCCTCGCCTGAGGTCGCGCGAGCGGTCCGTCGCGACGGCGGGATCGCCCGCCGGCAACAAACGCCGAACAGGCGGAGGGCGCGGGGGCCCGTTGTCGCAAGACACTCTGGCCGCCCGCGCCCTTGGTCAGTTCAAATCTAGCGGGTCGCCTTGTGCGCGGCGTTCTTGACGTCGCCATAGGCTTGCTTGGCTGAGCCGGCGGCCTTGTCGGCCAAGCCTTCGGCTTGCAGCTTCTCGCTGCCGATGGCGCGGCCCGTGGCGTCCTTGGCCGAGCCGACGGCTTTCTGAGTGGCGCCTTCGATCTGTTGCTTGTTCATCTGAAAAATCTCCTGATGTCGCGCTGCGGCCGACAGGGCCGCGCTCAATCAATGCGGCGGCGCGGCGCCTGTTCCGGCTCGCGCGGACATTTGATCCGTGAGCTGGCGAAGCGATTGTCGTGGACCGTCCGCGTGGGAAGGCGCCGCTCGGCGCGCCCCGCGATGGTCTAGGTGCGACGCTTTGGCCACTCTGCTGGTAATCGAATCGCGGGATTTTATTAATAGTTTAGGACTGAAACTGAATACTGTGACCTGTTAAGTGAATTGCAAATCCGTAATGCTTCTAATACTGTAAATGTAATATCCGTGATGTTTCGTAATTGACTGAATTGGGCGACTCGTTGGGCGTCCGAATGAAAATGCTACGCGTGCGCCACGTAGTACAGGGGTCTGCATTCCAGCGCGCAAATCAATCCACGGCGGAGGTTGGCGTCATGATATTCTCACAACGGTCCCGGGCGGCGGCAAACGCAACTTTAAATAGTTTTGAGGCTCTCCAACTCAAGTTTGACGCCATATCCCGATCCCAGGCGATCATCGAGTTCGCGCTCGACGGCATCATCGTCACGGCGAACGAAAACTTCTGCCGCGCCTTGGGATACAGCCTGCCGGAAATCGTCGGGCAACATCACTCGCTCTTTGTCGATCCCGGCGAAGTCCGATCCGAGGACTACCGGGCGTTCTGGGCCAAGCTCAACAGCGGCGTCTTCGTCGCTTCCAAGTTTCGTCGCCTCGCCAAGGGCGGGCGCGAGGTTTGGATTCAGGCCTCCTACAATCCGGTATTGAACCGGGAAGGCCGGCCGGTCGGCGTGATGAAGATCGCCTCCGACATCACCGAGGCCGAGCAGCGCAACATCAAGAACGAGCAGGCCCGGAAAGCGGCCGAAACCGAGCAGGGCCAAGTGGTGGAGACCCTGGCGGTAGCCCTGCAGGGCCTGTCCGCGGGCGACCTCACGGTGGCCATCGACGCGGAGTTCTCCAGCGGCTACGCCGCCCTCAAGGCCAACTTCAATTCGGCGGTGGCCAGCCTGCGCCAGGCCTTCGCCCTCATCGCGGAGAGCACCGCGCCGCTCCTGACCGGCGCTAGCGAAATCGCCGAGGCGTCCAACAACCTGTCGCGTCGCACCGAGCAGCAGGCGGCCAGCCTTGAGGAAACCGCCGCGGCGCTCGACCAGGTCACGGCAACGGTCAAGAGCAGCGCGTCGGGCGCGCGTGAAGCGTCCAACGCCGCCTCGGGCGCCAAGGGCGAGGCCGAGAAATCTGGCAAGATCGTCAGCGAGGCGGTTGTAGCCATGGGGGCGATCGAGCAGAGCTCACGCAAGATCACCGAGATCATCGGCGTGATCGACGAGATCGCGTTTCAGACCAATCTTCTGGCGCTCAACGCGGGGGTCGAGGCAGCCCGTGCGGGCGACGCGGGCCGCGGCTTCGCGGTGGTCGCCCAGGAGGTGCGCGCGCTGGCGCAACGCTCGGCCGAGGCGGCCAAGGAGATCAAGGCGCTGATCTCGTCTTCGCGCGAGCAGGTCGAGAAGGGCGTGAACTACGTCGGCGCCACGGGCCAGGCCCTGTCGGGGCTGGTCGAGCGGGCGGTGCAGATCGACAAGCTGATCTCGGACATCGCGCGCTCGTCGGAGGAACAGTCGACGGGACTGGCGCTGGTCAATGCGGCGGTCAACGAGATGGACCAGGTGACGCAACAGAACGCCGCCATGGTCGAACAGGCGACCGCCGCGGCGGCCCAGATGCACGCCAGGTCCAACGAACTGGGCCAGGCCATTGCCAAGTTCCAGATCGGCGCCGCGCCGCAGCGGGCCGCGTCCCGGCCGACGGTGGCTGCCGCACGCAGCCCCAGCGCCGCGCGCGAGTTGCAAGGACGCCTACGCCAGGTGGTCAACGGCGGCGAAACCTGGGAGGAATTCTGATGCTGGCTTCCGGCGCCAAGGCTTTGGAACTGATCTCGTTCGACGTAGGTGGGCAAAGCTTCTGCATGTCGATCGCTTCGGTGCGCGAGATCCGGGGGTGGACCAAGGCCACCCCGGTGCCTCTGGCCCCCGACTTCATCCTTGGGGTGATCAACCTGCGCGGCTGCGTGATGCCGGTGGTGGACCTGCAGCACCTGCTGGGCCTGGGCCAGGCCGACGTGGGCGCGCGCAGCGTGATCATCGTCATCGATCACGACGGCCAGACAAGCGGCCTGCTGGTCGATGCGGTGCAAGACACCCTGACGGTCGACAGCGCCGCCCTCCAACCCATTCCGGCGATGGTCGACACTCGGGAGGCTTTGGCCGAGGCTGTTCTTCCACACGGGAATCGGTTGCTGACGCTGCTGGCGGCCGAGCGGCTCACGTCCTGCTGTCAGGCCAACGCCCGGCAACTGGTGGCCTGACCGGCCCCCGGGATCGGTCCGGTGCCGCCAGTGGACGGCAGTTGAGGCGCGCTGGACGCTCATCTGTAAATTATTTCATATATACAGTAAGTTATCGGATTTGATACAATCTCGAGGCCGCGCGGGAAGGCCCGGCTCCCGCGCGCTTCTTGCACCTTCCGAGCGTCTTTCGCACCCCGCGCAGGACGATCCATCTCGGAGCCTATTCATGATTACAAGCAGCGCGACGGGAGTAGCCTCACAAAACTACCTCCTGCAGCAGTTGCTGGCCCAGAGCAGCGCGGCCAGCGCATCCGCCACCTCTTCGGCAGACTCTTCCCAAGCGGCAAATTCTGCCGGGGATGGACAGGGCCCGCCCCCCAGTCCGCCCCCTGGCCCGTCGCCTTCCAATAGCGGTTCGTATCTCTTCGGTTCTGATACATTGTCGGCCTTGACCTCGGTCCAAGCCGGCTCGAGTGCGACGTCCTCGTCCGCCTCAAGCGCGTCATCCAGCAGTTCGGCGTCCACCGCCTCGACCGATCTGGACACCGCGGCCAGCACCCTGGCCAGTGACCTAACCAGCGCCCTCGGCACGAACAGCGACGGCTCGATCAGTCTGTCGGACATTGAGACTGCCCTGGGCGTGAGCTCGGGGGACACCTCGTCGTCCAGCGCTCTCTCCAGCGCCTTCTCGGCCCTTGACGCCAACGGGGATGGGGAGCTGTCGAGTTCCGAACTGGCCAGTGGCCTTGAGTCGATGGCCCAGGACATGGCGCAAAGCGCGCCTTCGGGCCCGCCGCCTGGGCCGCCGCCGGGCGCCTGGAGCTCAGATGGCGCGCACTCCACTACTGGCACAGCCAGCGACGGTTCGACCGCCGCGACGGCCACCAGCGGTTCTAGCGGCTCCACCTTGACCGCCGCGTCGACAACCGACCCCGCTGCGAGCACGCCGAGCAGCGAGACCCTTGCGGCGGAGCTGGCCAGCGCCCTGCTGCAATGGACTCAAAGCCAATATTCGGGCTTCAGTCAGTCTGCCACATCCTCGACCCAGGCGGTGGCCTAGCAGGGGGCCGGCGCGCCTTGCCCGGCTGGCGCGCCGGCTTCGCCGTAAAAGGTCCACAATCCGACGTCACGTCAGGTCTTGCTTTGAAACCCGCTTCGTCATGATTCCCGGCGCCAAACGACTGCTCATCGTCGATGACAACGCCGAGCTGCGCGAGCAGATGCGCCGCTACCTCAGCGATTACGAGTTCACGATCGACACGGCTGCGGACGCCAAGGCGATGGACAAGGCCCTGGCGGATGGCCCTGTCGATCTGGTGATCCTCGACCTCATGCTGCCTGGCGAGGACGGCCTTTCGATCTGCCGCCGGCTGGTGCAGGCCGGCGAGCCGGCGGTGATCATGGTCAGCGCCGCGGGCGAGGAAATCGACCGAGTCCTGGGCCTTGAGCTGGGCGCGGACGACTACTTGGCCAAGCCTTTCAGTCCACGCGAGCTGCTGGCGCGCGCCCGCGCGGTCCTGCGCCGGCGCGGGGACGGACCGAAGGCCTTGGCAGCGCCCGAGTTCACCTTCGAGGGCTTCCGCTACAATTCCGCCCGCCGTGAACTGCGCGCGCCGGACGGCGCCCTTATCCTGCTCACGGCCATCGAGTCTTCGGTGCTCGGCGCCCTGCTTCTGCGGCCGCAGCAGGTGATGACGCGCGACGAGCTTCTGGCGCCGGGCCAGAGCGATCCGGAGAGCCGCGCCATCGACCTTCTGGTCAGCCGCCTGCGTCGCAAGCTGTCGATCCATGGCGGCGGCGCGCTGATCCGCACCCAGCGGGGCGCGGGCTATCTACTGGCGTGCGCGGTCAGCCGCGAATGACCAGAGCCGGGCCTCCTGAGCGGGTGCGGCTGACCCTGACCGCCCAGGTGATCGCCTTGGTCATGGGCACGGTGATCGCCGCCCAGGCGGTGACGATCCTGGCGGTATATCTGCTGCCGCCAACCGCCCCGCCCGTCTACAGCCTGGTGCAGGTGGCGGCCGCGCTCAGGGGCGAGAGCTTCGCCAGCGACCAGCACCGCGCCCTCAAGCGCCGGCTGCTTGACGCCGCGCCCCCGGAGCTGATGCGCAGCCTGCCCTACGATAACGAGGGCGCGCGCCTGGCCGGGTTGCTCGGGGTTGCGGCTGAGGACGTCCGCGTGCGCCGCCGAGGGCCGCCGCCGTTCGTGATGCTGACGTCGGGAAACCGGCCCGGCGCACCAGGTCCGGGGCGCAGCCTTGGCCCTGGCCCTGGCTTGGGGCCCGATTTTGGTCCCGACGCCGACATGGGGTCGCCGCCTCAACCCTTTGGCGGAGCCGGCCCGGTGCCCCGCGATCGGTTCGGGCCCAGATGGCTCGGGCCCGACAGCGCCATGCTGCGCGGCGAGTTCCTGGCGGGGTGGCGTCAGGCCGACGGACGCTGGGCCGTGGTCGAGCCCGAGCCGGAAATGGAGTGGCTGCAGCGCCTGGCGCTCTGGGTCGTCGGCGGCGCGCTGGTGATGGGCCCTGTCGGCTACTGGTTCGCCCGGCGCATTTCCGCGCCCCTCCAAGCCTTCGCCGTCTCGGCCGAGGCCCTAGGGCGCGATCCCAAGGCGGCGATGATGGCGCCCTCGGGCCCGGCCGAGATCGGCGTGGCGGCCCGCGCCTTCAACGCCATGCAGGCGCGCCTGCAGCGCTATGTGGCCGAGCGGGTGAGCATGGTCGGCGCGATCTCGCACGACCTGCGCACGCCCCTGACCCGCATCCGCTTCAAGCTGGAAAAGGCCGATCCCGACGTGCGCGACGCGGTCTTGTCCGACGTCGCCCAGATGGAGCACATGATCAGCGCGGTGATCGCCTTCAGCCGGGACGCAGCGGCGCCGAGCGTGCGTGAGAGGCTCGACCTGACCTCTCTGGTGGCGAGCGTGGCGGACGATGCGGCGGAGACGGGCGCGGACGTGGAGGCGCCGCTGGAGCAGTCGTTCGTGATCGACGGCGATCCCGTGGCCCTGCAACGCCTGTTCGCCAACCTTATAGACAACGCTGTCAAATATGGCCGCCGCGCCCGCATCTCGATCGACGAACGGGGCGGAGAGGCGGTGGTCAGGATCGCGGATTCCGGGCCGGGCTTGCCCCAGCGCGAGTTGGACAAGGTGTTCACTCCATTCTACCGCACCGAAGCGGCTCAGCACCAGGGCTCGCCCGGCGTCGGTCTGGGCCTGTCGATCGCCCGGGCAGTGGCCCAGGCCCATGGCGGCGACGTGGTGCTGAACTCCAGCGCGGGTGGCTTGACGGCCGAGGTGGTGCTTCCGCTCGCCCGCGCTTAGCCGCGCCAGGTGTCCGGCCCGACAACAAGGCCCAGCCAACGTATCGTCCCGCACACATTGACATGCGCCGACAAGGGCAGGCGCCGATCCGGCCTCCCGCGACCGCGCCGACTCGCCTATGCCGGACGGGGGCGTTGTTGGAGTACGCGTGCATGAGTAACGGGAACGGCCCCTCCGGGGCGGCGGTGATGATCGGCACCCCGTGCTTCGGCGGCCTTTTGACCCAAGGCTATGTGGAGTCGATCGTCGACCTGGTCCAGTACGCCGGGCGCGAGGGTTTTCGGGCCGACTTGGCCCTGCTCGGCAACGACGCCATGATCACCCGCAGCCGCAACACCCTGGTGGCGGCCTTCCTCGACGCGCCGGACCTGACGCACCTGATGTTCGTCGACGCCGACATCAAGTTTCAGCCCGAGGCCTTGGGCCGGCTGCTTCGCTTGGGCGAGGAGGTGGTGGCCGGCCTCTACCCGCTGAAGATCACCGACTGGAAGGGCAGTCAGGAGCGACGGGCTCAATTGGGCGAGAGCCTGGAGCAGGCCACCCTGCGCTACGTGGGCACGCTGTGCGAAGGCGACGAGCTGGAAACCCGTGACGGCTTCGCCACCGGCCTTTACGCCGGGACCGGCTTCATGCTGATCCGGCGCAGCGCGCTGGTAAAGATGATCGCCGCCTACCCCGAGCTGAAGTACGGCGGCATTCACGCCTATCCCCGGCGGCCCGCGCGCGGCGAGCACCAGTACGCGCTGTTCGACTCCCTGATCGACCCGGCCACTGGCCTTTACCTCAGCGAGGACTTCGCCTTCTGCCATCGTTGGCGCGCCATTGGCGGCAAGGTTTGGCTCGACACCCGCTCCAAGCTGACCCACATCGGTTCTCACGCCTTCGTCGGCGACACCACCCGGCGCATGTCTGCGGAGGCCGACGTGGCCTGGCCTGCCCTGGCCGCCGAGGGCTGAGGCCGAGCGTCGTTAGAATTCCTTGGTCAGTCCGCCGAAGAAGCCCCGGCGGGCGCCGAACTGCGGCGCGCCCACGCCCACCCCCGTGCCGTCGCGGATCTCGTACTTGTCGTCGGCCACGTTGATCACGTCGAACCGAATTTCGTAGGGACCGCCGGGGACCTGTTCGAAGCGGTGGGACAGACCCAGGTTGACCTGGGTGTAGGGCGCCAGTTCGTCGCCGTTGGGCACGTTGGAGCCGTCGGGCAAGGTCAGGTCGGCGCGCAGGCCGCTGCCGTAGATCAGATCGGCGCTGAAGCGCGTGCCGCGCCATAGGTAGGACACGCCGGCCGATCCGCTGAACTTCTGGTCGTGGTCCAGATAGATGTAGTGGGTCGCGATGTAAGCCAGATCGGCCGGATCGAAATTGAACTGGCTGGTCATGATATCGCGCCCCACCGCCCGCTCGAACCCGGCGTTGAGATAGGCCGAGAACGGCCCGTGCTGATAGGCGCTGGTGAACTCGATCCCGTACTGGATGCCGTTCTGATAGTTGAACGGCGTCAGGATGATCGGCGCGCCGAACTGGCCCTCGTCGATCAGATGCTCCGAGGTCTTGTAATAGGTGTCCAGCCCGACCGTCAGGCCCGGCAACACGCGCTGCTCGGCCCCGATGTCGTAGTAGTTGGCGCGCTCGGCGTAAGGCGTGGTGTCTGCCGCGCCCGGCTGGGCGGCGCTGGTGTTGACGAACTTTGACACGCTGGTGCTGGCGACCAGTTCGAACGGGGGCGGCGTGAAATAGCGCGAATAGCCGACATGGATGGTGGTCCCGTTGAGCGGCAGCCACACCAGATTGGCGCGTGGACTCAGCTGGTTTTCGTCGCGGAAACCTTCGAAGTCGTCGAAGCGCAGGCCGTAGTTCAGCGTCAGGTTGGACAGCAGCTTCCACTCGTCCTGCAGATAGACGCTGTAGGTCTTGGACGTGCGCGACCCATTGTCGACGATCGTTTCCGGCTGATCGGAAATCTGGGCGCCGGTCACCGGATCGAGCGCGATCACCTGCGACGAGGTCTGGCTGGTGGAGCGGTCGATCTGGACGATCAGCCCGCCGCGCACCGTGTGGCTGTCGCCCAGGTGGTAGGCGCCTTCGGCCTGCAGCCCCCCCGCGGCGTCGGACTTGGCCGCGGTCTGGGCGATGCCGTTATAGAGCAGGTCGCCCAGGACGTCGGGTGAGAAGTTCAGCGACGAATAACGCGCGAACAGCGAGACTTGGCCGGTGAACACATCGTTGGTGTGCAGGAAGCTGCCGATGACGTAGTGAGTCACCTCGCGCTGGTTCTCGTTGAGTTTCTCGCTGGGATAGTCGGTCTGGCCCTCGACGGTCAGGGGCTGGTCGCCGCTCGGCCCGAACATGAGTCCGCCGTTGGTCCCACCCGTCAGGTCGGGAATCTGGAAGCGCTGGATTGAGGAGCCGACGATCAGCGACGCCTTGCTGGAGTCGTTGATGATGTCTTCCAGGTAGCCGAAGCCCTCGAACTGGTCGGTCTTGTCGTGCAGCGGATCGGACCGCCCGTCGGGCGACTCCACGCCAAGTCCGCTCTGCAGATAGCTCAAGGTGGCGAAATAGTTCAGGTTTCCCGCGTTGCCCGCATATTCCAAGCTGGGTTGGACGTCGCCATGGCTGCCGCCGTAGATCGACACCTCGCCCTTGTTGTCGAAGGTGGTCTTGGTGGTGATGTCGATCACCCCGGCGGTGCGCAGGCCGTATTCCGCGGGCAGGGCGCCGGTCAGTAGCTGCACCTTGTCCGCCAGCCTTGGGCTGATCGCCTGGCTGAACACGCTCAGCCCCTCGGGCAAGATCACCCCGTCCAGGCGAAACTGCAGGCCGTTGTGCTCGCCGCGCACGTGCAGCTGGCCGTAGGAGTCCTGGGCCACGCCCGGCGCCTGCAGGATCACCTGATTCATGGCGGTGTTGTCGCCGCTGGGCAGGGACGCCAGGGCCTGAGAGTCGATGGTGTAGCTCGAGGCGCCGACCTGAGGCTGGATCGTGTCGCGGGCGTTCGCCAGGCGCTGAGCGGTCACCACCACTTCGCTAGTCGGCGATGGATCCGCCGCCTTCGCGGCGACCGGGGCGAGCACCGCGACGCAGGCCGCGGCCAGAAGACTCTGTCGAAAACGCATGCTACCCCTCGCCAGCGACATGGCCGGCCCGCGGCGCTATGGGCGGGGCCGTTGCGTGGGACAGTCGTCTGCCGACCCGCGCGGGGCCATGGCCCGGATTCCCGATTATGTCGGGAAAGGTTCCCGAAATAGGCCGGGGACCTGCGAAGCGAGCCAGCCGATGGTAGGCTTCGCCCATGTCGCTGCGAACCCGCGTCCTGCTGCTGATCGGATTGGTGCTGCTCGCCGGCGTGGTGATCGGCTCGGCCTTCGCCGGCTTCGAGGCCAAGCGCGCTCTGCAGGCCGAGCTGGCGGCGGGCATGAGCGGTGGCGCGCAGACCGTGCGCAGCGCCTTCGAGGATCTGCCACGCTCAGACCACCCCGAGCGTGATCTGCGGCAATTGGTGGCGACCTTCGATGGTAATCGCCACGTGCGGGCCGTGCTGACCGCGCCGACTGGAGCGGTCCTGGCGTCATCGCGCATGTTCGAGGCGCCGGCCAAGGTGCCGCGCTGGTTCGCCCGCGCGCTTGGCCCCCCGCCCGCAGCCGTAACCCTACCAGCGCCCGCTGGGGGCGCGGCAGTCCTACGCCTGGAGCCGATCTCCAGCCTGGACATCGGCGCCTACTGGCGCGAGTTCGCTGTGGTGGTGAGCGCGCTCAGCGCCTCGGCCGCGGTCGGGTTGGCGATGGTCTATTTCGCGATCGGCGCGGCGCTTCGGCCGCTGAGCGACCTGTCCGCCGCCTTCGTCAGCCTTGGCGCAGGCCGCTATGACAGCCGCGTGCGGGTGCGCACGCTAGGGCCCAGCGAACTGGTCGACCTGGAGCAGGGCTTCAACCGCATGGCCGACCAACTGGTGGCCATGAACGCGCGCAACCGCCTTCTGGAGGGTCAACTGCTGACCGTGCAGGAGGAAGAGCGGGCCGACATCGCCCGCGATCTGCACGACGAGATCGGACCGCACCTGTTCGCCGTGACGGTAGACGCCCAGATGATCGGCCAAGCGGCGCAGGCCGGCGCCCCGGCCGACATTCCCGAGCGGGTGAGGGCGATCCAGACCTCGGTCGCGCACATGCAGCGATTGGTGCGCGACATTCTCGGGCGGCTGCGGCCGACGCCGGCGACTGAGCTTGGCCTCAACGCCGCCCTGACCGATCTGGCCGCCTTCTGGCAGACCCGCCGCCCGGACGTGTCCTTCGATCTCGACCTGCTGGCCGACGAGGCGCCGCTCAGCGCGCTGCAGAAGGACACGGTCTACCGCATCGTGCAGGAGGGTGTCAGCAACGCCTTGCGCCACGCCAACCCGAGCCGCGTGACCGTCAGCGTGCGCACCGATCCTGGCGGCCATGTCACGGCCGAGATCACCGACAACGGAACCGGTCCGTCCCGGCCGCCGGGCGTGGGCCTGGGGCTGATCGGCATGCGCGAGCGGGTCAGCGCCTCGGGCGGCGTCCTGACCATCGACCGGGGCGAGGGCAGGGCCGGCGGCTGGTCGATCCTGGCCCGCCTGCCGCTCGAGGGCGTCGAGCGGACCGCGGTTGAGGGAGCCCGGCAGTTATGAATATCCTCCTGGTCGATGACCACGCGATCGTGCGCGACGGCCTGCGCCGGCTGCTGAGCGGGATGGCCGGCGGGCAGATCTTCGAGGCGGCCGGCGGCCGCGAGGCGGTCGGTCTGGCCCTGCGGCAAAAGCTCGATCTGATCATCCTGGACCTCAATCTGCCCGAACTTGGCGGTCTGGAACTGCTGACGCGGCTGTTGCAGACCGAGGCCGCGCCTGTGCTGGTGTTCAGCATGCACGCCGAGCCGCTCTATGTGACCCGCGCCATGGCCGCCGGCGCGCACGGCTACATGACCAAGAACGCGGCGCCCGACGAAATCCTAACCGCTGTGCGGCGCATCACGGCGGGAGGGCGCTACGTCGAGTCTGAACTGGCCCAGGCCTTGGCGCTGCAGACCGTGGCGCCCACGCACACGGTCGATCAGCTTTCGGCGCGCGATCTGGAGATTTTGCGGCTCCTGGCCAGTGGCAAGAGTCTCAGCGACATCGCTGGAGCCCTGGGCATCGGCTACAAGACCGTGGCCAACACCCTGAGCATGATGAAGGCCAAGATCGGCGTGCGCGGCACGGCTGAACTGGTGCGCGTGGCGTCGGAGGCGGGGCTGACCTAGGCCCGGCGACGGCGCAGGCGTTTCGTCATCGCCTGTTCGACGATCACTTCGGGAAAGACGCCCGGACGGCCGATGCACAGGGGCTTGGCGGCGCTCCACGCCTTTTCCATCGCATCCCACTGCTGGGCCGCCGCTCCGCGCGCGAAGGTCTGGCCCTGACGGTCGATCACCGCCCAGGTCCAGCCGTTGGCGGCTCGGGTCACCCTGATCGCTTCGCCTGCTGGTTTCATGGCCATGGTCCTCTTGGACGGGTCAGGGCGCGGGGGCGACCGTACGGCGATGGCCGGCCCCGCGCCCCTTCACCGTCGTCAGGCGTGCTCGTGCTCGAGTTCGCCTTCGTGTTCGTCGTCGTGTTCGTCTTCCAGTTCGCCGTGGTGTTCGGCGTGCAGCTTGCTGGCCTCGTCGGCGTGGTGGGCGGCATGGACGGCGTGGCCCGCGGCCACGTGCGCATGATGGCCCGCCGTCTCGGCGTCGCCCGCCTCATGATGCGCGGCGGCTTCGCGGTGGTGACGGGCGGCCTGTTCGTGATGGTCGGCCGCTTGGGTATGATGGTCGTGCACGCTGTGAATCTCAGACATGTCGGCATCCTTTCCATGATGGGCGGATGCTGTGTGAGTCCGCCCGGGAGCAGATTAGAAGGTCCGCTCCGAGCCGACGTGAACTTTGCGACAAGGTTTCTTGGCGGGCGTCAAGACGGCCCTCGCTTGCATCCAGTAGAAAGGCGGCGCCGTGAACGGAGTTTTCCGTCCAAGGCGCCGCCGGGAACTCTCGCGCGTGGTGCGCCGGATCAGACGAACTGGCGCAGGATGAAGTAGAGCGTGCCCGAGATCAGCATGGCCGCCGGCAGCGTCAGGATCCAGGCCATGGCGATGGAGCGGATTGTGCTCCACTGCAGGCCCGAGCCGTTGGCCGCCATCGTGCCCGCCACGCCGCTGGACAGGATGTGGGTGGTCGACACCGGCAGGGCGTAGAAGTCGGCCGCCAGGATGGTGCCGGCGGCGACCAGTTCGGCGGCCGCGCCCTGGGCGTAGGTCAGGTGGGTCTTGCCGATCCTCTCGCCGACGGTGACCACGATCCGCTTCCAACCGACCATGGTCCCCAGGCCCAGGGCCACGGCGACGCACACCTTGACCCACAGGGGGATGAAGCGCGTGCCGGCCTGCAGGCTCTTGCCATAGGCGGCTACCGCCTTGGCTTCGGGTCCGGCAAACTTGACGCCTTCCTTCGGGGCCACGCGGATCGCTTCGCTGGCCAGGTACATGTCGTTGCGCATGTTGGGCGTCGCGGCGGCGGGCACATGCGCGACCGATCCATAGGCCTGGACGTTGGCGTTGATGTCGCCTGTCAGGGTGGCCAAGCTTGCGAACACCTGCGGCTGGTTGACCTTCTTGTCGCGCAGCGCAGCGCCAACGATTTGGCGGGCTTGATTGATGGGGATCACCGGCTGGCCGGCGGCGTGGGCCGCGAACACCGCTTGTGCGGATTGTCCGGCGTGGATGAAGGCCGGGGTCGATGAGGCCGGCATGGTGCGGTTCAGGGCGTAGGCGGTGGGCGCGGCGCCGATCAGGATCAGCATGATCAGGCCCATGCCCTTCTGGCCGTCGTTGCTGCCATGGGCGAAGGACACGCCGGTGCAGGTCAGCACCAGCAGGCCGCGGATCCAGATCGGCGGCGGCTTGTCAGTCTTCGGCTCCTGATAGAGCGTCGGCGACTTGACGGTCAACTTGAGCAGCAGCAGGGCGACCGCGGCCAGGCCAAAGCCCATCAGCGGGCTGAACAGCAGGGCCTGGAACACGTTCATCGCCTGGTTCCAGTCGACGCCCGAGGTGGCCTGCCCGGTCGGGGCCATCAGCTGGTTGGCCAAGCCTACACCCATCACCGAACCGATCAGGGCGTGCGAAGACGAGTTGGGAATGCCTAGCGCCCAGGTGCCCAGGTTCCAGATGATCGCCGCCAGCAGAAGGGCGAAGATCATGGCGTAGCCCGCGCCCGAGCCGACCTGCAGAATCAGCTCGACCGGCAGCAGGGTGATGATGCTGTAGGCGACCGCTCCGGTGGAGACCATCACCCCGAAGAAGTTCCAGGCGCCCGACCACACCACGGCCACCACCGGCGGCAGGGAGTGGGTGTAGATCACCGTGGCGACGGCGTTGGCGGTGTCGTGGAAGCCGTTGACGAACTCGAAGCCCAGCGCGATCAGCAAGGCCACGCCGAGCAGGGCGAACACGCCGAAGGCCACCGCCTCGTGCACGTTTTGGATGTCGTCAATCAGGCCGTGAAGCCCGTAGCCGAGGCCCAGCGCCAAGGCCGCGCAGAAGACTATGGCGGTGGCGGGACTGTGTTTTTTGTCCAGGCTGGGCTTTGGCGCGCCCGCGCCAAGCATGCCCGTCGACACTGCATCAGTCATGGCGTCCGCCCCTTCAGGTTCGAAATTACCGAATGCTTAAGGGGCGGGGGCGACGGTTTTATGAAGCTTTCCCGACGCGCAATCAACCATGCGTGGCCGGTCAGGCCACTGTCAGACGATTGTCCACGTCGGTCACGCCTTCATGCGCCCACGCCGCGGCGGCGGCCATTCTGCGCTCGCGTTCGGACCTGACGACGCCGCTCAGAACGACCTTTCCGTCGTCGTCCTGGACCGAGATGGTGTGCGGGTCGAAGAACCAGGAATGACCCAGAACGTGGGTGATGTCGTCACTGATGGCCTCGACCTCGGCGGCCAGTTCAACGGTGGTCATGGCGGCGATCCTGTCCAGAGGGAAGAGCGCCACGGTAGGCCTCGCTTGCGAAGCTTCCATTGCAGTGGATCAAAAAATGCAAGCTCGCGCGCCGCCGCGCTGCCCAGGCTGGACGTCGCGAGCGGCGCGAAGGACGCGTTGGCGCAAGGCGTCCGGGCGCCAGACGAGGGCCTTTGGCCGCAATCGAAGCGGAGCCTTCGGCGCCGATCCCGGCGCGGGGCGTTGTTCGCCGGACAGGAGAGCGTCATGGACCGGGACATTTCGGGCGACCGCCAATCGATTTCAGCCCAGGCGAGGCCGCAGGCGAGCCTGCGCGACCCACGCGGCAAATACCCTGGGCCGCCGTTCGAGAAGCAGTCGCAGCCATGGCCGGGCTTGGCGCGGGACATGAATCCCCGCCCCGATCATGGCGAGACCTCGTACCGCGGTTCTGGCCGCCTGATCGGCCGCAAGGCGCTCATCACCGGGGGCGACTCCGGCATGGGCCGCGCCGCCGCCATCGCCTTCGCCCGCGAGGGCGCCGACGTGGCGATCAACTATCTGCCGGCCGAGGAGCCGGACGCGCGGGAGGTGATCGGCCTGATCGAGGCGGAGGGCCGGGTCGGCCTGGCCCTGGCCGGCGACCTGCGCGAGGAGGCGTTCTGTCGCGATCTGGCGGCCAAGGCCGCCGGGGGTCTGGGCGGGTTGGATATCGTGGTCGCCAACGCCGCGCGTCAGCAGGCCCACGCTTCCATCCTGGATATTTCCAGCGAGGACTTTGACGCGACCATCAAGACCAACATCTACGCGCCGTTCTGGATTCTCCAGGCCGCGATCCCACTGCTGAAGCCGGGCTCAACGATCATCGCGACCACGTCCGAGCAAGCCTACGATCCCACGCCGGACTTGTACGACTATGCCCAGACCAAGGCCGCGACCATGAATTACGTGAAGTCCCTGGCAAAGCAGTTGGCGTCCAGAGGCATCCGCGTGAACGGCGTCGCGCCTGGGCCGATCTGGACGCCGCTGCAGGTCAGCGGCGGGGCCAGCATGGAAAAACTGGAAAAGTTCGGCGGCGCGACTCCGCTGGGCCGCCCCGGCCAGCCGGCGGAACTGGCGTCGCTGTACGTCCAGCTCGCGGCCGAGGACGCCAGCTACGCCACCGGCCAGATCTATGGGTCGTCCGGGGGCGCCGGACAGCCGTGAAGGGGCGGTCCGGAGGGGCCACCCTCGGCCGACAAATAAATGTCGACTAGGCGTCATTTCCAGGAACCAGAATGGCTTGATCCGTATTGCGGTTTTGTCGGCGTGTGTTTCTCGTATGGGCTTGTCTTCGCCTCACGCCTGCGGGGGAACATCGATGAACCAGCCGGCCCGCGTCCTTGTCGTCGAAGATGAAATCCTCATTCAGACCCTGATCGAGGAGGCCTTGGCGGCCTCCGGCTACGCCGTGGCCGTGGCGGACAATGGAGGGGCGGCTCTGACCCAGATCGAAGTCGATCCGTCCACGCTGCAGGCCCTCGTCACCGACGTTGGCCTGGGTGAGGGACCGAACGGCTGGGATGTGGCCCGCCGGGCGCGCGAACTGATCCACGACCTGCCGGTCGTCTACATCACGGCCGAAAACGGGTCGGAATGGTCGGCCCAGGGCGTGCCCAGCAGCACCCTGGTGGTCAAGCCGTTCGCGGTCGACCAGGTCGTCACGGCGGTGTCCGTCCTGGTCAACGAGGCCGCCGCCAAGCGCGCCACCTAATCCACCTCAGCGCACTTTTGGTCGCCGCCCAGGCGCTAAACGCCCCGCCGCGCGTTGCCTAGGCCAGACTGGGAGACTGAGGTGGCGCATCTGTCCTGCCCGCACTGTGGCCGCTTACTGCAATTCGAGACGCGTTGCTGCGGCGGCTGCGGCCACGCGGTGGCGTTCGATCCCGCGACCGGCCGGTTCTTCCATCTTGATCCGGCCCTGGGGCGATGGAAGCCCGCCTTCGGGCCCGATCGCGCGCGTACCCTGTGCGACAACGGACGGTTCGGCGTGTGCAATTGGCTGGCCGAGGGCCAGGGGGCCGGGCGGCTGTGCGTATCGTGCGCGCCCAACCGCATCATTCCCGATTTATCCGTGCGCGGGGTGCTGGAGCGATGGCGCCGGGTCGAGGAGGCCAAGCGTCGGATGGTCTGGGGCCTGCTGCGGCTGGGACTGCCCCTGCGCCCGCGCGCGCCGAGCGAACCGCGCCTGGCGTTCGACCTGCTGTACGATCCAGACGCCGAGGCGGGCTACGCGCCGCTGCACGCCACGGGTTATCAGAACGGAGTCATCACCCTCAATCTGGTCGAGGCGGACGACAGCGCCCGCGAGCGGATGCGCGGACGGATGGGCGAGCCCTATCGCACCCTGCTCGGTCACTTCCGCCACGAGATAGGCCACCACTACTGGCATGTGCTGGTGGCCGACGCTTCGACCCTGGCGTCGTTCCGCGCGGTGTTCGGCGATGAGCGCGCCGATTACGCGGCCTGCGCTGCGGTCTACTACGGCCGACCGGAAAGCGGCGCGCGCTGGAGCGACGACTATGTGTCGCGCTACGCCTCGATGCATCCGTGGGAGGATTTCGCCGAAACCTTCGCGCACTTCCTGCACATCGTCGACACCCTGGCGGTGATGGCCAGCTTCCGCACCACCATCACGCCCCAGCCGCACCTGGCCGGCGAACCGATCTCGTCGGGCGACCTCGATCCCTACAGCGCCGACACGGCCGCCCTGGTCAGGTGCTGGGCGCCCTGCGCTTATGCGCTCAACGCCATCAACCGCAGTATGGGCTTGCCCGACCTCTATCCCTTCGCGCTGTCGCCGATGGTGGTGGTCAAGCTGGATTACGTGAACCGGTTGATCGCCAACGCCACCGGCCGCGCGCCGATGACGGACGGCGAGCAGGAGGGGATGCAAGCGATGATCGCCGCCCTGGCCCTGCCGGCAGCCCCTGGCGAGGATCGTCTCTAGGCAGTTCGGCCAAAAACCAGTCGATCCGCCGTTCATTGAAATCACGTCTCTGTAGCGAAGGATCGCGAACGAGAGTTCGGCGTTGCGCCTATAGTAGGTAACCAAAACAAGAACGGATCAAGCGATGACGCCTCCCGGTCTAAGGCTCGTTGATACTCCTCGACTGGCATCCCAAGCGTTGTCCTCCGCGGTGCTGATCGGAAGCTATCCGCCTCGGCGATGCGGCATTGCGACGTTCACCGCCGATGTGCGCGCCGCCCTGATGTCAGCCAAGCCCGATTTGCGGTGCGATGTTTTCGCCATGAACGACGAGGGCGGGCCCTACGACTATCCCTCCGAAGTCTCGCGTGAAATCCAGCAGCAGGAGCCGGCGTCCTATCACGCGGCGGCCGCGCACATCACCGAGTTGCAGCCCGACGTGATCTTCGTCCAGCACGAGTTCGGCATTTTCGGGGGCGAAGCCGGCGAGCATCTGCTGCTGCTGCTGGAGGCCACCGACCGGCCGGTCGTCACCATGATGCATACCATCCTGGACAAGCCGACGTCGGCCCAGCGGCGTGTGTGCGAGCGTTTGCTCGCCCGCTCCAGCCAGGTGGTGGTGATGAGCGGTCGCGGCCAGGACATGCTGCGCGCGATCTGGAACGTGCCCAAGGACAAGATCAGCGTTGTGCCGCATGGCGCCCCCGACCGGCCGCTGGTGGCCAACGACCGCTTCAAGGCTCAGCTCGGATTCGAGGGCCGCGACCTGCTGTTCACCTTCGGGCTGCTTTCGCCAAATAAGGGCATCGAGCATGCGATCCGGGCATTGCCGGCGATCGCCAAGGCCAGGCCCCAGGTGCTTTACGCCGTCCTGGGCGCGACCCACCCGCACCTGATCGCCCATCAGGGCGAGCAATACCGCGACAGCCTGATGGCTCTGGCGACGGACCTGGGCGTACAGGATCACCTGCGCCTGATCGACGAGTACACCGATACCGGCGAACTGGTGAAATACCTGCAGGCGGCGGACGTCTATGTGACGCCCTACCTCAATCCCGTTCAGATCACCTCCGGCACGCTGTCCTACGCTGCGGCCCTGGGCTGCCCGATTGTGTCCACGCCCTATTGGCACGCCGAGGACCTGCTGTCGGATGGGTCCGGCCGGCTGGCGCCGTTCGGCGACAGCGAGGCGATCGCCCGCGAGGTCACCGGCCTGCTGGTCGACGACGCGGCGCGTCAGGCGCTTCGTGAACGCATCTACGCCAAGGGCCGCGACACCATCTGGAGCCGCTTCGCCGAACGCGTGCTTGGAGTTCTGGGCGAGGCCGCCGCCGCGTCGCGCCGCGCCGCCGTTCTGCCCGGCCGGGCCTCGCGCCCCGGTCTTTCGCTGGGCGGCGTGCAGCGGATGACCGACAGTTGCGGCATGCTGCAGCACAGCCTGTTCGCCGTGCCCGATCGCCGGCATGGCTATTGCGTCGACGACAACGCGCGCGCGCTGCTGCTGATGCAGATGATGCCAGGGCCGATGACCGCCGAGCGGCGGCGTCTGACCTGCATCTACGCCACCTTTGTGCAGCACGCCTGGAATTCGGATCGAGGGCGTTTTCGCAACTTCATGAGCTACGAGCGCCAGTGGCTTGAGGCCGAGGGATCGGAAGACAGCACTGCGCGGGCCTTCTGGTCGGTGGCCGCGACGGTCGCCAACGCCCGCGAAACCGCCATGCGGCGCTGGGCCGAAGGGCTGGTCGGCGAAACCTGGCCGCATATGAGGGCGATCGCTTCGCCGCGGGCCAACGCCTTCATCCTTCTGGGATTGTCCGCTCTGATCGAGGCCGGCTGGGGCGGCGCGGATGTAAAGGGCCTGGCGCGGGAGAAGCTTGAGGGCCTGCGCGGCCTGATCGACTCTCGCGCCGCGACGGGCGAGCCTTGGTTCGAAGATGTCTTGGCCTACGACAACGCCCGGCTGCCCGAGGCCCTGATTCGGGCAGGCCTGGTACTGGGCGATCGGGAGGCCATCGAGATCGGCGCGGGCGCGCTGAAATGGCTGACCCGCCGGCAAAGCACGTCGGACGGCCTGTTCCTGCCCGTGGCCACGGCCGATTTCGGCAAACCGCTTACGGCTCGCACCCTGTTCGACCAGCAGCCGGTCGAGGCGGCGGCGACCTTGGACGCCTGTGAGGCGGCGTTCCTGGCCACGGCTGACCGGACGTGGGTCGAGGAGGGAGAGCGCGCCTTTGCCTGGTTCTTCGGGACCAACACCCTGGGCGTATCGCTGGCCGCGCCGGACGGCGAATGCTTCGATGGCCTGACCTGGGACGGGCCCAACGAGAACCAGGGCGCGGAATCGGTCCTGGCCCTGCAATTGGCGACCTGCACCTACATGCGGATAACCGCTATTGGAGAGGGCAGTCTGAAGACTGCCGCAGACCGATAATCGGCCAACGCACGGGGTTTTCGTGATCAATATCCTGCCTATACGGCTCCAGGCCGAGGCCGACCGCGTGGTGATCCGGCCGTTCCAGATCGCGCCTGAGCCGCGTTCGCTGCATCCGACCGAAATGTCGCGGGCGAAGCGCATCGCGTCGGCCGTCCTGGCCATGGACATGCGCACCTGTCAGGCCGAGTTGGCCCTGGTGAACCACGACTTCGAACAGCGCCACTGGCAAACGCGGCAGGTGTTTCTGGAGCGTTTCGAGCAGGTCAAGGCCGAGGTGGGCCTGAGCGGCCATATGCGCGAAGAGCGCAAGGAATTGATCGGCGCCTACTTCTGCCACGAATATTCCTACACCTCCGCGGCGTTGATGAACCCCTCGATCGTGCCTCACCCCGACCAGACGGGCTTGATGGACGGGGCGCAGCGCGTTGTGCTGTCCCTGCGCGCGGTGGGGGAGGGGCACATCTCGTCCATCGCCTTCCGCGAGGGCATCCTGAACCAGCGCGGCGATTTCGAACTGATGTCGCGGCCGCCGTTTTCAGTGGCGGTGAGCCAGACGATCGCTGCGTCCGAAGCCAATGGCGGAGTGACCACGGCCGAACGGTTCGCCGAGACCTCGCTGTCAGGCACGGTGATCTTTCCGTTCACGGCACAGCAACGCAACGGACTGGAGGACCTGCGGCTGGTGCGCCTGCAGGATCAGGACGACGGGCTCTACTGCGGCACCTACACCGCCTATTCGGGGTTCAATATCGCTTCGGAGATGTTGATGACCCGCGACTTCCGCACCTTCGAGCTGAAGCCGATGACCGGTTCGGCGGCGCGCAACAAGGGCATGGCGCTGTTCCCGCGCAGGATCGGCGGCGCCTACGCCATGATCGGCCGTCAGGACGGCGAGAGCCTGTACTACCTCACGTCCGACGACCTGCTGCACTGGGATGAGGGCCAGCGGCTGCTCGGGCCCGTCTATCCGTGGGAACTGGTGCAGATGGGCAATTGCGGCTCGCCGGTCGAGATCGACGAGGGCTGGCTGCTTCTGACACATGGCGTGGGGGCCATGCGCAAATATTCGATCGGCGCGGCCCTGCTGGACAAGGACGATCCCAGCCGGGTGCTGGCGCGCACCGTCCAGCCGATCATTTCGCCCTCCGACGAGGACCGCGAAGGCTATGTGCCCAATGTGGTCTATACCTGCGGCGCCATGGTGCACGGCCGCCAGCTGTTCATGCCCTTCGGCGTGGCCGACAGCTCGGTGGCGTTTGGCTTCATCGACCTGGACGAGTTGCTGCAGTCGATGACACATCATCGCCACTAGGGCTTTGGGCCCCCTTTTTGACCAATATCTATAGGCGCCCCGCCGGATTCAATTATAGCCGCCGGGGGGCTCCGTGGCGTGTTGACGCTCCATGTCGTGCGCCCGACGCCAAGGCGCTGATCCCCGCCGGTCCTGGCAAGGGCCGGTGCAATAACCAGACAAGACGAGCCGAGGAAATCCCATGATCGCCAAGCCAGCCTCCCATCTTGCCCGTCACGCCCTGCGCGGGGCCCGCCTCGCCGCCGCCGGCGCGGCGCTGATGATGGGCCTCGCGGGCTGGCCCGTGGCGCAGGCCGCGGCAAAGCCGGCGGGAACGCTCGTCTATATTGGCACCCACGGCGGCAAGGCCCCGGGCCAGGGCATCTTCTCGGTCAGGCTCGACCCCAAGACCGGCGTGCTGAGCGACCTGGAGTTCGCCGCCGGGGTCGAGCGGCCGACCTGGCTGGTGGTCGATCCCAAGCGCCCGGTGCTATACGCGGTCAGCGAAACCGGCAACGACGGAAAGTCGCAGGGCGGCGTCTATAGCCTGGCCATCGATCCGAAGACCGGCTGGCTAAAGACGATCAATCACGTCCAGTCAGGCGGCAGCGGGGCGACCTTCCTTAGCTATGACAGCCGCCTCAGCACTGTGTTCGTAGCCAACTTCGGCGGCGGCGCGGTCAGCGCCGTGCCGGTCGAAGCCGACGGAATGCTGGGTCCGGTCAGTTCCACCCAGGTCGACACCGGATCCGGGCCGCTGCCGCGCCAGAAATCGCCCCACGCCCACGCCTCGGTGATCGATCCGACTGGCCATTTCGTGCTGGCGCCCGATCTGGGCGCGGATAGAGTGTTCGTGTACCGCGTGGACCCCGCGACCAAGGCCCTGTCGGCGGGCGATCCGCCGTTCGTGGCCACCGGGCCGGGCACCGGCCCGCGCCACTTGGTGTTCTCGCCCGACGGCCGCTTCGCCTACCTCGACACCGAGCTTTCGGCCCAACTGTTCGTGTTCAAATGGGACGCGGCGGCCGGGCAGCTGACGCCGGTGCAGAACCTGCCGATCGACAAGCCCGATTTCAAAGGCGAACGCAGCGCCGCCGAACTGGCGGTCTCCAAGGATGGCCGCTTCCTCTACATGTCCGATCGAGGCGCCAACACCTTGCAGGTCTACGCCATCAACAAGAAGACCGGGACCGTGACCCAACGGCAGGAAATCGCAGGGGGCGGCGACATTCCATGGAGCTTCGGCATCGACCCGACCGGCCGGTGGATGATCGTGGCCAATGAGAACTCCAGCACCCTCAGCGTGTTCAAGATCGACAGGACCAGCGGCAAGCTGACCCCCACGGGCCAAAGCCTGGCGGTATTCAAGCCCGTGGCTATTGCCTTCTATCCGCAATAGCCGCAAAGCGACGCTATGACCCACGTCGTTATTCTCGGCGCAGGCCACGCCGGCGGAACCGCCGCGGCCCTGCTGCGGCAGTTCGGCTTTGAAGGTCCGATCACGCTGATCGGCGAGGAGCCCTTGCCGCCCTATCAACGGCCGCCATTGTCCAAGGCGTGGCTGAAGGGCGCGGCCGACGCCGACAGCCTGGCGCTCAAGCCGGTCGAATTCTACGCCGAGCACGATATCTCCTTGATGCTGGACACGCGCGTGGTCAGCCTGGACCGCGCGGCCAAGCAGGTGCGTCTGGCGGACGGTTCGGCGGTGGCCTACGACACCCTGATCATCGCCACCGGCGCCCACGCCATCTGGCCGCCGATCCCGGGCGGCGACAGCCAGGGCGTGATGGTGTTGCGCACCGCCGCCGACGCCGAACGGCTCAAGGCGACCATCGGTCCGGGCAAGCGGCTGGCGGTTGTGGGCGGCGGCTATATCGGACTGGAGGTCGCCGCGTCGGGCCGCGCGCTGGGCGCTGATGTGGTGGTGCTGGAGCGGGAAAACCGGCTCCTGGCCCGGGTGGCCGCGCCGGTGCTGTCGGACTTCTTCAAGGCCTATCACGAGCAGCACGGCGTGGTCTTCGAACTGGGCTGCAGCGTCACCGCGTTCGAGGCCGACCACGGCCATGTGACGGGCGTGCGGGTGGCTGATGGGCGGGTGTTCTCGTGCGACGCGGTGGTGCTGGGCGTGGGCGCCAGCCCGACGGACGCCCTGGCCCGCGAGGCGGGACTGGATTGCGAGCGCGGCATCGTGGTCGATCTGGACGCGCGGACCTCGGATCCCGACATCTTCGCCATCGGCGACGTGACCCACCGGCCCATGCCGATTTACGGCTGCATGTTCCGCATGGAGAGCGTGCCCAACGCCCTGGAGCAGGCCAAGCAGGCGGCTTGCGCCATCACTGGCCGTCCCGCGCCCGCCGGCGAGACCCCTTGGCAATGGTCCGACCAATACGATCTGAAACTGCAGATCGCCGGCTATCCGTTCGGCTCTGACCAATTGGTTCTGCGCGGCGATCCGGCGACGGCCAAGTTCGCCCTGTTCCACCTCAAGGGCGATCAGGTCCAGGCGGTCGAGGCGATCAACGCCCCGCCCGAGTTCATGATGGGCCGCCAACTGATCGGCAATCGCAAGGCCGTCGACAAGGCCAAGCTGGCCGATCCTGCCGTCTCGATGAAAGAAGTGGCGCTCGCTTAGGCGAGCATGTCACCAGTCGCTGCCGGGCGGGTGGGGCGTGACGTCGCCGTCCAGGTCGATCATCACGTCGTCGACATAGCACCAGCCCCAGCCTTCGCCGGGATAATAATCCTCCATCACGGGATGGCCGGTGGCGTGAAAGTGCTTGGTGGCGTGCTTGTGGGGCGACTCGTCGCAGCAACCCACGTGCCCGCACACACGGCAGATGCGCAAGTGCACCCAGGCTCCGCCGATCTTGAGACAGTCCTCGCAGCCGTCCGCGGAGGGGGTGACCTTGGCGAACAGACCCAGATGCGTGCAGCTCATGCGGTCGCCTCCACGGCGGCGGGTTGGGCAAGGGTGGCCAGATAGGCGTGGATCTGGGCGACGACGGCGGCGCCTTCGCCGACTGCGGCAGCCACACGCTTGGTCGAACCCGAACGCACGTCGCCGATGGCGAACACACCCTCCAGGCTGGTCTGCAGCGGCGGCGCGCCCTGGGCGCCTGGCCGCGCGTCCAGCCCGGTCAGGATGAAGCCCTTGGCGTCGGCGGCCACGCCGCAGTCGCCCATCCAGCTCACGCACGGGTCCGCGCCGATGAACAAGAACAGGTGGCGCATGGGCCGGTGGCTGGTCTCGCCGGTGTCGCGGTTGCGCCATGCGATGGCGTGCAGGGCGCCCGCCTCGGCGTCCAGGCGGGTCATCTCGGTGTTAGCCAGGACGGTGATGTTGGGCTGCGCCATGATGCGGTCGATCAGATATTTGGACATGGTCGCTTCCAGGCCCGGGCCGCGCACCAGCATCCACACCCGCGCCGCCTTGCTCGCCAGATAGACGGCGGCCTGGCCCGCCGAGTTGCCGCCGCCGACCAGGGTCACCTCCTGGCCCGCGCAGAGCTTGCCCTCGGCGGGGGAAGCCCAATAGTGGACTCCGTCGCCCTCGACCGCGTCCATGCCCTCGACCTGCGGCCGCCGATATTCGGCGCCGCTGGCGATCACCACGGTGCGCGCGCGGATCACGTCGCCCGAGCGCAGCTCCAGCCGGTAGCCCCCGGGCTGGGCGCAATCCAGCCGCTCGACCGGAGCGGGAATGACGACGTTGGCCCCGAACTTCTGCGCCTGGGCGTAGGCCCGGCCCGCCAGGGCCTGGCCCGAGATGCCGGTCGGAAAGCCCAGGTAGTTCTCGATGCGCATCGAGGCCCCGGCTTGACCGCCGAAGGCGCGGGTGTCCAGCACGATCACGCCCAGGCCCTCGGAGGCCGCATACACGGCGGTCGCTAGCCCAGCGGGGCCCGCGCCGACCACGGCCACGTCGTAGAGCGCCTCGGGGTCGAGCTTGGGCAAGAGGCCGATACGCTCGGCCAGAGTCTGCTCGTCGGGGTTGCACAGCACCGTCCCGTCCGGGCACAGCACCACCGGCAAGGTGCGCGCGCCGGGCTGGGTGCAGGTGATCAGGGCGTCGGCCTCGTGTTCCACGGCGGGGTCGAGCGTGCGATAGGGGATGGCGTTGCGGGCCAAGAAGTTCTGCAACCGCATCAAGTTGGCGTTGTCCGGCGGTCCGATCAGGACCGGTCCGCCGGCGCCCGCCTCGATCAGGCCCACCCGGCGCAGGATCAGGGCGCGCATGATCCGCTCGCCCAGTTCCGCCTCGGCCACGACCAGCGCGCGCAAGCCCTCCGGCGTGATCAGGAGGGCCTCGACCGGCCCCACGGCGCGTGCATCGACGAAGGCGGCGCGGCCCGACAACTGGCCGACCTCGGCGATGAAGTCGCCGTCGCCATAGCTGACGACCGGCTCGTCATGACCCAGGCCGTCGCGGCGCGTGACGTTGACGTGGCCCCGGAGGATCACGCTCATGCCCAGGCCCCGTTCGCCGGCCCGCACCAGATAATCGCCGGCGGCAAAGCTCCGCTGCGCGCCGAACCGCTGAAGGCGGGCGATCTCCTCGGGCGTGAGCCGGAAGAACATCTGTTCTCGCCGACTGACGATGGTGGGTGTGGGTTGCGCGGCCATGGACAAGGGTCCCTCCGCGACTAGGGATCATGATGGCGGCGGTGTTGTCCAGTCGCACGAGCGCCCGCGGGCACCAGGATGCCTTAGAGGCTGCGCTCGTAGCGCATCGCGCTGCGCGAGGACGAGCGACGGGTCGCCATGTACTGGCGCCAAGTCTGCTTGAGCCAGCGGCGCACGCTGAACGTCAAGACGCCGAACTGGGCGCCCAGCATGCCGCCGAAGGCCTTCACGATGGCGTCCGGCAAGGTTCCGTCGCGCGTGGGCACCAGCAGTTGCGCGCCCTCCAGGCCGAAGGCGAGGGCGACCAGGGCCAGCGCCACCAGCGTCTGCTGCCGGGGCGCCGCCAGGGCCGCCATGACGCCGAGGGCGAAATAGGCGCCGAAGCGCTCCACGTTGGCCGAGGCGACGTGCGGGCGATACTCGATCGGGCATAAGGTGGCGGCGGCGATCCCCACCGCGCCCAGGATCGCCAGCACCAGATAGCGCGGGTAGATACGGGTGGCCCGGCGCTCCTGTCCGCCGTAGGACTTGCGGCGGCGCGAACGATTTTCACCCATGGATAGCCCCGTTGAACTATGGGGCCGTCAGGCCCGGACGGTTCAAGACTAACCGTGCGGAATTAACATCTGGCGCTCGGGCGTGGTTAAACCTGGGAAAGGTTTTCTATTGAGCAGAGGGCGGGGTTTCTACTTGCCTGGCCCCCAGGGCGCCTGCTGACGTTCGCGGGAGGGCAGCGCCGCGTCATGGGCGCCGTTTCGCGCGGCGCCCGGCCCGGGCGGCCAAGTTTCCCTTTGCAGGCGGCGCGAAAACCCCGCCAATTAGGCGGGCGTTGGGGCCGTCGCGGGGGCGGCCCTTGGGCGCATCGATGACAGGTTGATCAAGTGGCGAAAATTCCGCCGGGGGTGGGGCCTAAACATCCACAGGTGGTGGTGCTGGTCGGCGCCACGGGCGATCTGGCGCGGCGCAAATTATTGCCGGGCCTGTTCCACCTGTGCAGCGCCGGGTTCATTCCCCAATGCCGTATCATCGGCATGTCGCTGGACGACATCGACGCGGACGGCTTTCGCGCCATCGCCAAGGACGCGCTGGGTCAGTTCTCGCCGCGCGGCTTGAAGTCCGGCGACTGGCAGGGCTTCGCCGACATTCTCGACTATGTGCCCATTTCCGCCGGGGCCGAGGCACTGAGCGCGGCGGTGGCCAAGGCCGAAGAGACGCTGGGCGGCGAGTGCCACCGTCTGCATTATCTGAGCGTGCCGCCGAACGCGGCCCTGTCGGCGGTGCGTCTGCTGGGCGAGGCCGACTTGGTGCAGCGCTCGCACATCGTGATGGAAAAGCCGTTCGGCACCGACCTGCAGAGCGCCGTCCTGCTCAATGCCAAGTTACACGAGGTTTTCTCAGAAGAGCAGATCTTCCGCATCGACCACTTCCTGGGCAAGGAGCCGGCGCAGAACATCCTGGCGTTCCGCTTCGCCAACGGCCTGTTCGAGCCGATCTGGAACCGCACCTTCATCGACCACGTGCAGATCGACGTGCCCGAGACCCTGGGCCTGGGCAACCGCGCGGGCTTCTACGAACAGACCGGCGCCTACCGCGACATGGTGGTGACGCACCTGTTCCAGATCCTGGCGTTCATGGCCATGGAGCCGCCGACGGCCCTTGAGCCCAAGCCGATCAGCGAGGAGAAGAACAAGGTGTTCCGCTCCATGGTGCCGATCGATCCCAAGGACGTGGTGCGCGGCCAGTACACCGGCTATCGCCAGGAAGAGGGCGTGGACCCGGAGTCTGACACCGAGACCTTTATCGCGCTCAAGTGCATGATCGACAACTGGCGCTGGGCGGGCGTGCCGTTCTTCCTGCGCACGGGCAAGAAGCTGGCCGAGGGGCAGCGGATCATCTCGATCGCCTTCCGAGAGCCGCCCAAGAGCATGTTCCCCACCGGATCGGGGATCGGCGCCCAGGGGCCTGACCACCTGACCTTCGACCTGGCCGACGCTTCCAAGATGTCGCTGTCGTTCTACGGCAAGCGGCCGGGCCCGGGCATGCGGCTGGACAAGCTGAGCCTTCAGTTCGCCATGCACGACACCGGGCTGGTCGGAGACGTGCTGGAAGCCTACGAGCGCCTGATCCTGGACGCCATGCGCGGCGACCACACCCTGTTCACCACCGCCGAGGGCATCGAGCGGCTGTGGGAGGTCTCCATTCCGCTTCTGGAGGCCCCGCCGCCCGTGCGCCTGTACCAGCCGTCCTCGTGGGGGCCCAAGTCGATTCATCAACTGGTGGCGCCCCACGCCTGGCGCCTTCCGTTCGAGAGGGCCTGGCGCGCGCCCAATACCTCCGGCGCGTAGTCGGCCGGCGCGATTGGCCGCCAGGGTTAGTGATCCTTCAGTCTAACCGGTCCGCCGAAGCTGAATAATCTGTGAAAATAAGTAATTAACCATACTGTCGCGTTGCGCGACTGAGGCTGGAGGGTTAAGGTTTCATTAACAACCCGGGCGCGGCGTCGATTTCACCGGCTGCGCGATGAGTGTTGATGGAGCGCCGGCCTTGTCATCTCTAGTGTCAGGTCTGAAGAAAGTCGGCCCGTTCTGGCTGGTGGGGCCCATCAGCGGCCCCTTGATGGCCGGCATGGTGTTCAACTGGCGCGAAGGGCGCAGGCTAAGGTCGGCGATCTACGGCGCCGCCTTGCTGCAATACTCGTTCCTGCTGCCGTTCGTGGTCGCCAAGCTCGGGCTGAAGCTCGTCTAACGCCGGTGGGCTAGCGCGACACTTCCGCCGGTTTTGACAGGACGCGCCAGGCCACCAGGGCCAGAGCCACAACTTCGACGAACACATCCCACCACATCAGGTTCGGCGTGGTCTGGGTGAACAGGCCGGCGCTGCCCTTGAACACGTCGCCGCCTGAAACCAGAACCGTCGCGCCGGCCACATTGTTGATCAGGTGCATGCCATAGCCGAACGCGATGCCGCGTGTACGGATGGCGATCAGCGCCAGGGCGACGCCGAACACCACCGCGCTGGCCGCCTGCGGCGCGCCGTTGGGAATGTGCATGGCGCCGAACACCAGGCCGCTGAGCAGGGCGGCGATCACCGGCCGCTTGGTCGCCAACATCAGGCCCTGGGTGACATAGCCGCGAAACACGAACTCCTCGGCGAAGGTCTGCAGCGCCAGGGTCGGGACGGCCCATGCGATCAGGACGGGCGTCTTGGCGGTGGCGGTGAAGGCGAAGCCCTTGGGCGCCAGCATCAGGTCGATCACGGTGGAGACCACGAGCACCAGCGCCCAGACGGCCGCGCCGTCCCGCATGCCGCGCCAGCGCCACACCCCGACGATGTCCATGAAGCGCTTGCGGTGCATAAGGCCGATGGCGGCGGCGAAGCTGACCAGCAGCAAGGCGAAGCTGAGGCCGGTGAACAGGAAGAACACCGCAGGATCGCCCGGATGCTGAAGCTGCTGCGCCAGGTCCGGCGGCGTCAGGTGCAGCATCATCAGCGGCAGGAGGGCGGCCACGCTGAGAACCACGGTCAGGACCAGTCCGAGCACGAAGCACAGGCCGTAGCGCCAGGCGGCGGTCTTCCCGCGCCGGGCGATTTCGAGATAGGTCATGGGCCCCCCGGCCGGTTCGGCGGCGATGGTCGGGTCGCAAGACTGCGACCAAACCCGTGAAGGCTTAGCAAACGCAGCAAGGCCGGCGGCGGCCGTCAGCTCCAGCCCCCGCCCAGCGCCTTGTAGATGGCGACGATGTCGGTGTTGGCCTGGATCTGGGGCGCGGTCAGGTCATCCTCGCAGTTGAGCGAGCGCAACGTCGAAACCGCCGCAAGCGCCTAACCCAAGCCACGCCGCGACCCTTCGCGGCTGCTTGAGTACAGGAGCCGCGCCATTCGACGGATCATCCTAGCCGCCGCGGTCATTTTTTGCGCAACGCCCGCCTGCGCGACTGAAAACGGCGCTCAACACTATCCGGTGGGAATCAATACCGTCACCGCCGGAAACCTGCCCGCCCCAGGGACGCTGCTGTATCTGGACTATTTTCAGAGCGCGGCGATGCCGGTGATGCATGGCGCGGACGGCAGCGCCATGCCGGTCGATTTCAACCTGAGGGCCGTGACCAACGCGGCGCGGCTGCTTTACACGTGGAAGGCGCCGTCCATTGGGGGGCTAAAGCTTTCGACAGGCGTGGTTGCGCCCTTGGTGGACCTGAGCGCCCGCTTGGCCGGTTATGGGGGGAGCGATTGGGGAGTCGCCGACCTCGACCTGCAGAACTATCTCGGCGGGTCGAACAGCAGCCACACCGTGTTCTATTTCGTTGGCGTCGACCTGAGCCTGCCGACCGGTCACTACAGCCGGGGCGCGGCGGCGAATGTCGGCCTCAATCACTATAGCGTCTCGCCTAACGTCGGCGTCACCTGGATGCCAAGCCGGACCTTGGAGCTAACCGGCGCGGCGTCGGCCGAGGTCAACACCGTCAATCCCGCGACCCGCTACCTCTCGGGGACTACGCTCGACATCGATTACGCCGCGACCTACCGGCCGCTGCCGAGCGTGCCGCAACTGGGGCTAGGGCTGCAGGGCTATGTGCTCGAGCAGATCAGTGACGATATGCGCGACGGCGCCACGGCCGGCCCCGACGGCAATAGAAGCCAGGAATTCGGTTTCGGGCCACAGTTGCGCTGGGACACGCCCGCCGGCGGCGTGTCCCTCAAATATCAGCGCGTCTTCGGCGCCCAGAACCGAGCGTCGGGCGACAAGCTGTGGGTGGAGTTCTGCCTTCCGCTCGTGATCGGCGCGCCGATGTAGCGGGCGGCAGCCGGGCTTAGTTCGCGGCGGCCGCCGCCGCCTTGGGGATGTTCTGGACCAGGTGCATGCCCTCCACGCCGTCGCCGCCCGGGCGTCGGGCTCGTCGTGATAGCGGACGTAAACCGGCTTGCCCTTGTAGGCCCACTGAGCGGGGCCGTCGCCGCGCGCGACTAGGGTTCAGTCGCCAACCGGGCGCGCGCCCGGCGCCGCCCTCACCGGCGGCCATGCCGAGGCGCCGCCGTCCTGGCAGGTCGAAGCGGCGGGCGAGTCGCCATCGTGGGTTTAGAGGCGAAGCCGGGTTGGGAAATGGCGGATGGCCAAGCCCTTGGCGCCTTCATCGACGATGGCGAACGTCTCGGGCGAAGGCGGACTGGCGTCCTCATCGGCCGCGGCGGCCCGGCCCCGCGGCGCCTACGGCCAGCGTCGCCGCGAACGCCACGACGCCCAGAGTCTTGAGGCTGATGCGTTCCGTGTCGCGGCGCTTCAATCGTCGTGGCCGTGGTGGTCGTGATGGTGGTGATGTTCGCCGCCCTTCGCGCCCGAACTATGGAAGGGACAGAGGTAGGCGTGCACCAGGGTCGGCAGGAACAGCAGAGTGAGCACCGACCCACTGATCACGCCGCCTATGATGACGGCCGCCATCGGCGCCAGAACCTCGGCCCCAAGGCGCCCGAACACCGCCAGCGGCAGGACGGCCGCCGCCACCAGCAGTCCGGTCAGCAGGATCGGCGCCGCCCGCTCAATGGCGGTTTCCTTGACCACGCCCAGGGTCCATTCGACCTTGCGCGCCGCGACCACGTCGCCGGGCCGCGACACCAGCAGGATTGCGCTGCGCGTGGACAGGCCGAACAGGGCCACGAAGCCGGCGATCGCGCCGAGCGACAGGGTGTCGCCGGTGAGCAGCATGGCCACGGCGCCGCCGCAGAAGGCGAACAGGCTCGAGGCCAGGATCAGCAGAGCCATCTTCCAGTTGCGGAAGATCAGCATCAGCAGGGCGATCATCGCCAGGCCGGCGAGCAGGCTGTCGGCGGCCAGGGCGCGCCGTTCCTGGCTGGCGGCGGCGTTGGCGTCGGCGTACGTCAGGAAGGTCCCGGGCGGGGCGACGAAGCCCGTCATCGCCTGCCGCGCCTGCCGGCTGAAGGCGGCTGCCTGGGCGGGTGGGACCTCGGCTAGGATCACTTCGCGGCGCAGGCCCGCCTGGTGCTGGATCAGCGTGCGCGCCTCGGTCAGATAGACATTGGCCACCGCCTTGAGCGGGGTCGAGAGACCCGAACTTGAGCGCAGCAGCAGGTCCCCGATGCCTTCGGGATCGCGCCGCAGGCTCTCTGGGCCGGTCACGGTCAGATCGACCGGGCGGCCGTCGCGATAGACCTGGGCCACGGTCTTGCCCGAAAAGGCGGTCTGCACCGTCTCCAGCACGTCGGCCGAGGACAGGCCGAAGATCGCCAGGCGCTTGAAATTGAGGTCGATGCGCACCGCCGGCGCCCGGGGCTCGGCTTGGACCGAGACGGTTCCGGTTCCAGCGCCGGCGCCGGCGATCTGGCGCAGATCCGCGGCGATCTTGCCGGCGACTGCGTCCACCTGGTCCAGGTCCTGGCCGTAGACGCTGACGGCGAAGGGCGCCTGATCCTCCGGCGTGACCTGGCTGAGGCCCAGGCCAGGCTGGACCTGACCGTTGACCGCCGGATAGCCGGCCAGCGCTGACTGCACCCGCGCCATCACCCTGTCCTGAGCGCCGATGCTCAGCGTTGGGTCCAGGTCGAGCTCCAGATTAGCCCGATCGGTGCTCGCGGCGCTGAAATCGGTTGGGTCGCGCCCGATGCGCTCGAAGGCGGTGGTGACGCCCGGCGTAGCCAGGGCCGCACGGGTAAGGTTGGCGCCCATGCGAACCATGGCGTCCAGCGAGGTGGCGGGCGGCGCCTGGATGGGCACGGTCAGCCGGCCGTCGTGCAGGAGCGGCGCGTCGGTGCGCTTGGCCAGCGGCAGGATCACGGCCGCGCCCAGCGCCGCGAGCCCGACCGCCGCCAGGGCCAGGCCGGGCGCCGAGCCCGAACGCTGGATCCATCGACCGTAGCGCGTCTTGAGGCGCATCGACAGGGCGGGTTCGGGACGCGGCTGCAGTCCGTGCAGCAACAGCAAGGCGCTGGCCGGCGTCACGCACAACGCCACGGCGAGGGAGGCGAGCGAGGCGACGATGATGGTGATCGCCAGCGGCGCCAGGAACGGCCCGGCCGTCCCGCCCAGCATGAGGATCGGCGTCAGGGCGATGTCGATCAGCAAGGTGGCGTAGATTACCGGAGCGCGCACTTCCAGAAGAGCCTTGAAGATCGCCTGTACGCGGTCCTCCCGCGCGTTGTCCGCCGCGCGCAACGCGCTGACGATGGCCTCGATGTCGATCACCGCGTCGTCGATCACGATGGCCGAGGCGATGAACAGGCCGCCCAGGGTCATGATGTTCAAGCTCAGGTTCAAGGCCTTGAGCGCCGCCACCGCGGCCAGCAGCGAGGGTGCGATGCTGAAGAACAGCGCCGCAACCGCGCGCACGTCGCCGAGGGTGACGAGCAGGATCGCCGCCACCACGACCACAGCCACGATCAGGCCCACGCCGAGGGTGCGCAGGGCGTTGTCGAGCGAGCGAGCGGGGCCGTCGGGGTTGACCGTCACGTCTACGCCCTGGGCCTTCAGCGCGGGCCCGAGCTGCGCCAATACCGCCTGGACCGCCCGGGTGGTCTGCAGCACGCCCGCGCCATACTGACCCGACACGCTGACCAGGATGCCCGGCCGGCCCTGGACCAGGGCGTCGCCGGCGGCCGGGGCGGGGGCGCTGACCACGTCGGCCACGTCAGTGATGCGGGTAGGGGCCGAGCCGACGATCTGAATCTGGCCGGCGCCGACGTCGTCCTCGGTCAGGGCCTGACCGCGCGGGTCGATCAGCACGCGCTGCTCGGGCGTGTCGATGAAGCCCGCGCCGGTCACGCTGGTCGCGCGCTGAACCGCGTTTATGACGTCAAGGAATCCCAGGTCGCTGTCGGACAGGTCGCCCGGCCGCGCGCGCACCTCGATCCGCCGGGTGCGTCCGCCGTAGACCGCCACATTGGCCACGCCCGACGCGGCCAGCAGCTGGGGCCGCACCGTCCACTGCACCAGGTCGCGCAGCGCCATGGCGTCCATGGTCCTGCTGCTGAAGCCGATGTCGAGCACGTCGCCGGTGGCCGAGGTCTGCGGCGCGATCCGGGATGCGGCGGCGCCGGCGGGCAGAGCCGCGGCGGCCTGGGTCAACCGCTCGGCCACCGCCTGGCGAACGCGCGCCGGATCGGCCCCGCGCGCCAGACGCACCGTGATCAGCGACAAGCCCGGCGTGGATTCCGAGCGCACCGAGGCGAGGCCCGGCGCGCCCATAAGGGCGATCTCGATCGGATGGGTGACGATCTGTTCGACCTGATCAGCGACCAGGCCCGGAGCCTCAGTCTGCACCACCATCTGCGCCGGAGCCAGGGTAGGGAACACCTCGACCGGGATTGTCCGTGCGTACCACAGGCCGGCGAGGAATAAGGCCGCCGCCAGCCCGGCGACGAACCACGCACGCGCCAGGGACCAGCGGACGATCGTGCTCAGCATGTTACGGCTGCTTCGTCGATTGCGCCCGCTCCAGGGCGAACAGTTCGGACGCGCCGCGCACCACCACCTGATCCTGGGGCCCGACGCCGTTGGCGACGAACAGGCCCTTGTCCACCGGCGCGGCGTCGGCCATCAGCCGACGCTCGAACCGGCCCGGGCCAGCGCGCACATAGGCCCAGTCCGAGCCCTCGTAACGGATCACCGCCGAGCGCGGCACGACCACGCCGAAGATTGAGCTGGCGGTGTTGATGTGCGCGCTCTGGGTCAGACCGATTGACAGCAGAATGGCCGATTTGCCGGTCACCTCGACGATCAGGCCGGAGGATTGCAGGCGCGGCTCGGCCTGGCGCGCGGCGCCCAGGACCACGCCGTGCACCGAGCCGTCACCCACGTCGATGTCGACCGTGCGTGCGCCCGCCTGACCCTCGTTGGAAGGCGTGTCCACGTGCACCAGCGCGGCCTGGCCGTGAGCCAGGGCCGCGAGCAGCGCCGCGCGCTTGGCAGGGGGCAGACGCTCCACGCCCGGTCCCCATTCCAGCCCGACCCTTTGGCGCAGGATTGTCAGATGCGCGGCGTCGGCGCCGGCCTGGGCCTTGGCGGCCTCGACATCCTTGTCGGCGACGCCGGCGTTCGCCGCGCGCAGCACGGCCACGCGCTCGGCCTCGGCCTTGGAGGCGGCGGCGGTGGCCTCCGCGGCGGCGAGGTCGGACTCCAGCTGAGCGAGCGGGCCGGGGTCGAGCACCTTGGCGAAGGCGTCGATCTGCCCGCTGCGGCGCTGTCGCGGCAGCGTCGCGGTTTGCACGCCGAGCCGCGCCTGATCGGCCGGGCTGACGGTGAACGCCGATTGCTGCGCCAAGGCGCCGCCGGCGCCGGCGGCGACGCAGGCCAGGCCCATGCCAATAGCGCGCCAGGGGCGCCCCGCCTTGCTCCTGCGCTTCACAATCCCTCCGCGGGGCGCCCGACTGTTCGGTGCAACAGGCTAGTCGTATTCGAACGAAAGATCATGGCGTATCGGCGGTCCGGTCGGGCTTTCCAGCCCACGCTAGTTCCAGAGCATCTCAGTTTAAAGTAAGCCGTTTGCCAGGTCCGGGCGGCGGGGACAAATGCGCTGGCCAAGACCTGTAAGGCTTCAGGCGGCGCGGCGACCACACACTGTCACTTGTGTCACGATTGAGCCTTAAATAGGCCTGCTTGGACATCGTCGGGGAGGTCTCGTGAAGAGCCTGGAACAATTGAAGCACGAACTGCACGATACGGAGGAGCAGCTGCTGATGGAGCTGCGCCGGCTGCGGCGGGGCGCGCGGCCGTTGGACACCGAGGGGCCCAAGCCGGACTCGGACCTGACTGTCGGCCAGAAGATCGCCGATGCGGTGGCGGCGACCATGGGCTCGTGGAACTTCATCATCATCCAGTCGTGCATCCTGGCCGTCTGGATCGTCCTCAATGTCACGGCTTTCGTGCAGAAGTGGGATCCCTATCCCTTCATCCTGCTTAATCTGGCCCTGTCGTTCCAGGCCGCCTACGCCGCGCCCTTCATCATGATGGCCCAGAACCGCCAGCAGGACATCGACCGCAAGGCGGCGGATAACGACCACCAGATCAATATCAAGGCCGAGCTGGAAATCGAGCTGCTGCACCAGAAACTGGACGAACTGCGCGAGAAGGAAGTGCTGTTCCTGACCGAGGCTGTGCGTGACCTGACCTTGCTCCTGCGCGAGCGCCATCTGACCGTAAGCGCGTCTCCCGACGAAAGCCTTCAGGACGGATAGGCCCGGCCTCGTGCGCCCAGGTCAATAGATCTGGGGCACGAACAGTTCGGGCGGCAGGGGATGACGCACATAGTCGGGGTGGTGCACCCGTTCGGGCAGCACGATCGGCGGGTGCTCAACCTCAGTGTAGTCGAACTGGCTCAACAGGTGGTGGATGCAGTTCAGGCGTGCGCGCTTCTTATCGACCGCTTCCACCAGCCACCAACGAGCCTCGGGAATGTTCGTGCGCTCGAGCATCTCTTCCTTGGCCTGAGTGTAGAGCTCCCACCGCCGGCGTGACTCCAGGTCCATCGGGCTGAGCTTCCACTGCTTCAGCGGGTCGGTGCTGCGCATCTTGAAGCGGAAGTGTTGTTCCTCGTCGGTGATCGAGAACCAGTACTTGATCAGCGTGATCCCCGAGCGCACCAGCATACGCTCGAATTCCGGCACCGATCGGAAGAATTCCTCGACATCGTCCTGGCTGCAGAAGCCCATCACGCGCTCCACCCCGGCGCGATTGTACCAGCTGCGGTCGAACAGCACGATTTCGCCGCCGGCGGGCAGATAGGGCGTGTAGCGCTGGAAGTACCACTGGGTGCGTTCGCGTTCGCTGGGCGCGGGCAGGGCGGCGACACGGCAGATGCGCGGGTTCAGGCGCTGGGTGATGCGCTTGATGGCGCCGCCCTTGCCGGCCGCGTCGCGGCCCTCGAACAGCACGACCACCTTGAGCTTGTTGTGGACCACCCAGTCCTGCAGCTTGACCAGCTCGGCTTGCAGCCGGAACAGCTCCTTGAAGTAATGGCGGCGGCTGACCGCTTCGGGGCTCACGTCCGGCTCGTGAAATTGGTCGAGGAACTTGGCGAAGCGGTCATCGCCGTCGTCGTTCAGCTCCAGTTCCAGCTCTTCGTCGAATTCGTCGATCCTGTCGGCGAGCACGCGGTGGGCGTCAATCACGTCGGGGTCCTGGCGATCGGCGGTCATGGGCTGGGCCTTTGATCTGGGCGATTGATCTGCAGCGGTGAACGCCTGCGCCTGTTGGGACGGTCGCCAGTACCGAACCTTCACGCGCCGAGAGCTCGACCTCGCAGGCGACTATTAGTCAACGGCCCTAGGTGGTCCCGTGAAGATTGGGTGACAACGTGCGCCGGTATTCCCATTGAGCTGCTTGGCGCCGCCGACCTCCCAAGGGTATGCGGGATCAGATGCGAGTGAACTGTTCCCAAGAGACGCCGGTGAAACGATCGTGAATCAAGCCATCCCGCTAGAACGGCGCACGATCATGATCGCTCTGAGCGTGGCGCTCGCGCAGTTCATGCAGATGCTGGACAGCGTGGTGATCAGTATCGCTCTGCCGCCGATGGCCCACGACTTTCACGCCAGCCCTGTCAGCGTTGGCTTCGGCATCACCGTCTATGTGCTGGCGGCCGCCATCATGCTGCCGGCCAGCGCCTGGCTGGCCGATCGGTTGGGCGCCCGCAACGTGTTCATCTTCGCCCTGGCGGCGTTCGCGGCCACCTCCGCCCTTTGCGGAATCAGCGCCACGCTGTGGGAATTCATCGCCGCCCGCGCGCTCCAGGGCTTGGCAGGCGCCCTCATGGCGCCGGTGGGTCAGATGATCCTGCTGCGGTCGGTCGATCGCGCGCAGCTGCTGCGGATCATGACCTTGACCAGCACGCCCAGTCTGATCGCCCCGGTGATCGGGCCGCCCCTCGGCGGTTTCCTGGCCACCTGGTTTGGCTGGCCGTGGATATTCTACATCAACCTGCCGGCCAGTATCCTGGCGATCTACATGGCTCTGCGCTGGCTGCCCAACCCTGTCGGCGACAAGCGGCCGTTCGACCTTGCCGGCTTCCTCCTGAACGCCGGAGCGCTCGCGCCCCTGCTGTGGGGCCTGGGCCAGCTCGCCAGCGGCGGGGTGTCGCGCGTGGCCGCCATCGGCGCCGTCGCGGCGGGTGGGCTGATGGGCGTGGTGGCCGTGCGCCACGCGGCGCGCGCGCCCCATCCCCTGCTGTCGCTCTCGCCCCTGCGGCACGTGACCTTCCGCCTGACCAGCAGTTCGTCCACCGCCTTGATCCGCCTGCCGATCGCCACGTTGATCTTCGTGCTGCCGATCCTGTTCGAGCGGGGGTTCGGCATGACGCCGTTCATGTCGGGCGTGCTGTTCCTCGGCCACAGCACCGGCGACCTGTCGATGAAGCTGTTCACCACCCGCGTCTATCGGCGCCTAGGCTATCGCACCACGCTGCTGGTGTGTTCGGTGGGCATGGCGTTCGCCATCGCCGCCTCCGCCCTGTTCACCCGCTCGACGCCGCTGCTGATGATCGCCTTCATTCTGTTCGTGGCCGGCTGTTTCCGCTCTTTCACCCTGACGGGACTGACGAGCCTGGCGTTCTCGGAGGTCGAGCGCAACGAGATGCCCAATGCGACCACGCTCAACCAGGTGACCGTGCAACTGACGACGGGGCTTGGCGTGTCCTGCGCCAGCCTGCTGTTCGGCCTCAGCCGCACCTTGCGCGGCGTGGCGCCGGGCGCGCCCGACCCCGCCGACTGCCGGCTGGCGCTGGTGGTGATGGCGGCCATGGCGCTGCTGGCCGTGCCGCTGTTCATGAAGCTGCCGCACGACGCGGGCAGCGAGCTCAGCGGACACCGCCCGCGCGGACGGACGCCCGAGCCGCTCGATCAGGCCGCCGAAGCGACTGACCTCTGACCCGGGCCATCCGGCCTGGACATTACCGGCCCTGCGCCTTGAGGATGGCGTCTAGGCGCGGATAGACCCGGCGGGCGTTCTTCTCGAACACCTTGGCCTTGTCTTCGGGGGAAATGGACAAGGCGTCGATGTAGCGCTTGGTGTCGTCGAAGTAGAACCCGGTCTCCGGATCGATGCCGCGCACCGCGCCGACCATCTCCGAGCCGAAGATGATGTTGTCGACGTCGATCACCTCGAACAGCAGGTCGATGCCGGGCTGGTGATAGACGCAGGTGTCGAAGAACACGTTGCGCATCAGGTGCTCGCGAAGGCGCGGCTTCTTCAGCATGTCGGCCAGGCCGCGGTAACGGCCCCAGTGATAGGGCACCGCGCCGCCCCCGTGCGGGATGATCAGGCGCAGGTCGGGGAAGTCGTTGAACAGGTCGCCTTCCAGCAACTGCATGAAGGCGTTGGTGTCGGCCGCCAGATAATATGAGCCGGTGGCGTGGAAGGCAGGGTTGCAGCTGCCCGAGACATGGATCATGGCCGGCACGTCCAGCTCGACCATCTTCTCATAGAACGGGTACCAGCTGCGGTCGGTCAGGGGCGCGGCGCTGAAGTGGCCGCCCGACGGGTCCGGATTGAGGTTGCAGCCTACAAAGCCGAGCTCGTTGACGCAGCGCTCCAGCTCGGCGATCGAATGGGCGATGGGCGCCCCCGGCGACTGGGGCAACTGGCACACGCCCACGAAATACTGCGGGAACAGGTCAACCACGCGCTTGATCACGTCATTGCTCAGCGACGTCCACGCGCGGCTGGTCGCCTCGTCCCCCAGGTGCGGACCCATGGTGGAGGCGCGCGGCGAGAAGATCGTCATGTCGCCGCCGCGTTCCTTGATCAGCCGCAGCTGATTCTTGTCGATCGTGTCGAAGATCACCTCGTCGGGAACGTCCGGTATGGCCGGCGCGGTCTCGCCCGCCTTGAAAGCGGCGATTTGCGCATCGCGCCAGGCCACCAAGGCCTGGGGAATTGTAGTGTAGTGGCCATGGCAGTCGATGATCATGGAAACCGGCTCCTCTTAAGAACGTCCAGGCGGCGCTTTGCGGGTCTGAATAGAGCCTCTGGAGCCCGTGAAGAAGAGGGTTATTTCAGTGGCTGCGCGCTTGGGCGGCGGTGAGGGGCCAGGCGGGGTCCGATCAGGGCAAGGAAGGGCGAAGCGGCGTGGCGGAAGAGGTGGGAGTCGAACCCACCGAAGACGCTTGGCGCCTTCCTCCGGGTTTGAAGTCCGGGCGCCCCACCGGGGACATTTCTCTTCCGCCCCGACCCTTAGCCAAGGGCCCGCGGGCTGTCCATCCGTACAAAGCTCAGCCGCAGGTCTGGTGTGTGTTCCAGATGCTACAGTCGGACGGTCATCGTCGGGTTTGGGGCAAGACTGCGATCCTCCAAGCGGTGCGCGCCGAACGGCCGAGCGGTCGGCGCTGACCGGCTTTAATGCATGATATTCAAAGGAATAAGTGCGGTTGGCGGCGGTTTTGAGCTCGCGGAGCTCTGCGGCCGGCGGGTTCAGAACGCTCATCTGCGGGCGGAAATATCCTATCGCTCTCTTGAGCGCCCCGTCGATCGGTGTACATTTTTGTAGACAAAGTCGATGTACGTCCCGAGCGGGGCGACGGGGAGGAACTGAATGAATCGCCATCTGTGCGCGAGCTTGCTCGCCAGCGCCGGGATCATGGCCCTGGCTTCCGCGGCCCAGGCCCAGCAGGCCGCGCCGGCCGCGTCCGAAGAGATCGTGGTCACCGGCTCGCGCGTGATCACCAACGGCAACAACAGCCCCACGCCCGTCACGGTGGTGCCTACGCAGCAGATGCTGCAGGTGCAGCCGACGACGGTGGTGGACGCCCTCAACCTGATGCCAGCCCTTCAGGGCTCGCAGACGACGACCAGCGCGGCCGGCGGCGGCCAGCGCAACGGCGCGGCGGCCTACATCAACCTGCGCAACATGGGCGACCTGCGCACCTTGGTGCTGTTCGACGGCCACCGGGTCATCCCGACCATCAACCAGAACGAAGGCGACACCGACACCTGGGTCGTCCCGCAGATGCTGATCCAGCGGGTGGACGTCGTGACGGGCGGGGTCTCGGCTGTTTACGGTTCGGACGCTATTTCGGGCGTGGTCAACTTCATCACCGACACCAAGTTCAACGGCATCAAGCTGCAGGCGTCCGGCGGCGTGTCGCAATATGGCGATGACCAACAGGCCGACGTGGGCGTCGCGCTCGGCCGCAGCCTGTTCGGCGGACGCGGCCACATCGAGTTCAGCTACGAGTATCATGACGATCCGGGCGTCACGAACCGCCTGTCGCGCGCGGTCTACGCCACCAACTATGGCACCGGCGGCCTGGGAACGGCGGCCTCGCCCTACTACGTCTATCCCAACAACCGCGCCAGCAACTACACCTACGGCGGCCTGTTCACCAATGGCGCCTTCGCCGGCCAGACCTTCGCCGCCAACGGCGTGCTCTCGGCGTTCGTCCCCGGCGCGGCGACCGGCGTGACCAACGCGCAGAGCGGGGGCGGGGGCGCCTGGCAGTATCAGGTGTCGCTCAAGGCGGCCCTGATCTTCCATCAGGTGTTCGCGCGGTTCGACTACGACATCACCGACAATATCCACGGCTATCTGCAGATCGCCGGGACCTCGAACCACACCGACGACGAATATCAGATGCCCAGCGTGGCGCTGTCGATCCAGCCGGGCAATCCCTTCCTCGGCGGCTACACGCTTCCGGCCAAGGCGACCCTCGACAAGTACATCGTCGACAACCCGCTCGCCGACCAGCACACCAACACCTACATGGCCTACGGCGGGCTCAACGGCACGGTTTCGAACTACAAGTGGGATCTCGGATTCCAGCTGTCGCAGTCGATCATCGAAGCGGCCAACATGGCCAACGTGAACTACGGGCGTCTGTACGCGGCCGTGGACAGCAAGGTGGTCAATGGACAGATCGTGTGTAACGCCGCGCAGACGAACCCGACCTACGCCGGCTGCGTGCCGTTCAATCCGTTCGGTCCGTCCGCCGAAAGCGCGGCGGCGCTGAACTACATCCTGCAGGAAACCTGGAACAAGAACCGCACCTCGCTCGGCGAAGTGAACGGCAGCTTCTCGGGCGCGCCGTTCTCCACCTGGGCGGGCCCGGTCAATATGGCGGTCTCGGGCGAGTACCGCGACGAAGCGTGGGACGTGAGCGCCAACGCCAGCCCCAACACCTACGCCGACTGCACCGGCATCACCGTCGGCTGCACCCAGGGCACGACCAAGCTTTGGGAATTCACGACCATGCCGGCCAACCCGGCGGCGACAGAGTCGGTGTGGGAAGCGGCCTATGAAACCGACATTCCCTTGGCCAAGGACCTGCCCTTCATGCAGTCCTTCAACATCAACGGTGCGGTCCGCTACACCGACTACAGCATCAGCGGCTCGGCGGTGACGTGGAAGATCGGCGGCGACTGGAAGGTCAATGACGAGTGGACCTTGCGGGCGACCCGTTCGCACGACATCCGCGCGCCCAACCTGTGGGAGCTCTATTCGCCCACGACCTATGCGCCCCTGACCAACTTCACCGACCCCTACACGCATGGCTCGGTCAACGTGACCCAGTCGGTGGAATCCAACACCCAGCTGGTGCCCGAACAGGCCGACACGACCACGGCCGGCTTCGTCTATCGCCCGGCCTGGCTGCCGCGGTTCAGCTTCACGGTCGACGCCTACCGCATCCAGGTCAACAACGTGATCTTCCAGCTTCAGGGCCAGTCGGCGTCGGTTCTCGCCGGCTGCGACGCCAGCGGCGGGACCTCGCAGCTTTGCTCGCTGATCGCGCGGCCGCTGCCCTACAGCAACACCACCACGGCGAACAACCTGACGGCGCTCTATTCGAAGTACCTGAACGTCGCCACGCTCGACACCTACGGCGCCGATTTCGAGGCGAACTACACCACCAACCTGTTCGGCCGACCCCTGGGCCTGCGCGGCCTGATGTCCTACCAGCCGCACCTTGTGATCAACCAGGGCCCGGG